>Ga0247839_1000722_pt1 | contig 57633 bp, 49 predicted proteins | sample LaCruzMarch2015__6_FD_192405 | JGI IMG/M metagenome (GOLD analysis project Ga0247839, IMG submission 192405) | Freshwater microbial communities from meromictic Lake La Cruz, Castile-La Mancha, Spain - LaCruzMarch2015_16m | ecosystem: Environmental > Aquatic > Freshwater > Lake | place: Spain...
TTCCTCGGACGCAAAGGACAGCACCGCGTCAGGCCCACGGCCTTGCAGCGCGTCCAACATGCGCGCCTTGCTCGTCTCCAGATCGCACACATCGATCACCAGAGTTCTCATCGTTCGGTCCTCATCGCAGCAGGGTGGCGACATCGGCAAAGAAATCGTCCAGCAACTGCTGCCGCGAGACGAAGTTGTACGGTTCTTCCACTTCGGCCGCGCCGACGTGCTTGTGTGGTCGCCCTTGCCGGCCTCGTTGTCATAGCGCAGCACGCAACGGCCATTCATGACCAAGACCAGGCGGTATTTGTACTGGTGGTCGCTGCCCCGTACCGGCTCTGGAACCTCTCAGACTTTCAGTTCGACGAACGCGGCGGCGGTCAGAGTGCGGCGGATGTCATGGATAGCGACGGCTGGCATGTTGTCATTTTAGAAACACCGCGCGTGTTGTCAATATAGAAACACCCTTGACCTGGCGTCCGAGCGGGTCTTACTGTCAGCCTGTGAGGTTACGCCAGTTCCGAACTGGCGCACGACTGCCGCATACCCCAGCAACCCCCGGTGCGCACCTACTGGATGTGTACCGTTCAGGGCGTCCTTGGCGGGGTCGAAGCTTGGAAAAAGTCTTCCAAGGCAAGGGTCGCGGCGCGGGAGGCACCGACTTCGATGGGGAGCTTTTCTGATCAGCGCCTGGTGTCGCGCTTCCAAGGCTGAAGCCTTGGACTCCAGATCACGGGCCAGCCTGGGGTTTCTGCGGGCCTTCACGGCGCTGCGTGCCCTGGCCGACAGGATGTCGGCGGTCCCAGGGGCCTCAGCCGTGTTGCTTGAGCCAGTCGGTGAGGTCCGTCGGCTGGGTGAAATCGAGCAACGCCTCGCCGAGTGCCTCAAGCTGCGGCACCGTGAGGGCCGCAATGCGCTGCTGCGTATCTTCTGCCGGCGGACCCAGGCGGCGGCGCAACAGGCGCAGAACAAAACCAATGGCTTCGCCACGGCGGCCCTCTTCACGGCCCGCCTTCTGGCCCTCTTCACGGCCCTCTTCACGGCCCTCCTTCCGGCCCTCCAACTGGCCCTCCAACTGGCCCTCGGCGAAGACATCCTGAAAGTACCTGGTGTTTCTCAGATCGGTGTCGGTGAGGTCAAGGATCATGAGGATCTCCGCGCGGGAAAGCTTGGGAAACTTGTTGACGAAAATGGTCTCGATCCAGTCCAGAACCCAGCCCCGGTCGGGACCAGCGATTTGGATCAGCGCCTTGGCCTGGGCCGGAGCGGTTTCCGGCGGGGCGACGATCAGGCGGACCAGCGCGAGCCCCGGCGACAGCGCGGCGCCCTCCGGCAGGGCCTCGTCGAGATAGACCCGGTGCACCCAGGGGTGCCCCAGGAACGGCGCCAGGGCCAGGGGCACGGTGGCCTCAGTCGCGCGGTCGGGGTAGATCACGACGGCGTGCCAGGCGCCGGTGACCTGGCCGCGGTAGATGTGCAGGTGGATCTCGGCCGCCCAGCGGGCATAGAACTCGGCATCGACCTGGCACTGGACCTCCAGGAACACCAGCGGATGACCGGCCGTGAGGTCGCTCGGGACCAGCAAGCCGTCCAGGCGGAAGGCGGTCTCTTTGACTTCCTCGGCGCGGAGGCTGTAGACGGCATCCGGGGGCAGCGGAAGCCCCGCCAGCCCGAACACCAGGGCCGGGCGGTCCTGAAACAGGCGGTAAAACAGGGTGTCGGTTCTCACGGAAGCACACTCGATACCAAGGTCTTGGCAGCACGGATGTTACACCCCGGCGGCACCATCGGTCGATCAACCTTACGCCAGGCAGGCGGGAACTGGATGGCCTGCGACCCCTGCCGCCGAACCAGGCGGGCGACTTCAAGCACCCCCGCCTGAAGCTTCCAGCCCAATTCCGTATTGGTCGGCCGGGCGCCGGAGCCCGCGGAACGCCGCCGGCGGTTCCACCATCTCGGTGCATGGCAAGGTGGCGGATCGCCCTGCGGGCATCCGCCCTACGGCGGCCTGTCGCTTGGGGCAGCGAGGTTCAACCCAGCCCCGGTCGGGACCAGCGAGGCGGCGATGGTGCAGGTCCCGGCGGCGACGCCGGTGACCGTGCCGTCAATGGTCGTGCAGACAGCGGCGGTCTGACTGCTGAAGATGACCGGGTTGCCGGAGGCGCCGCCGTTGGCGCTCAGCGTGCCGATGCCGCCGACAACGACCGTCGGGGCGGGGCCGAAGGTGATGGTCTGGTTGGCCTTTAGGGAGGGCAAAACCTGTCCGCCGCGTACCAACCGAACCTGGTAGGCGTTGCCCTTGTAGTAGCCGGAATCATGAGGATCTCCGCGCGGGATAGCTTGGGATATCGATTAACGAAAATGGTCTCAGCAGGCCCGCGGAACCCTGCCGGCCGTTCCGCGGTTTTGGTCGACGGCGCGGTGGCGGATCTTTGAATCAGCGGCCCCGCGCAAACAGCCGATCCAGTTCCGCCTGGGTCACCTGGACCCAGGTGGGCCGGCCGTGATTGCACTGGTCGGCCCGCTCCACCCGCTCCATGGCGCGCAGAAGCGCGTTCATTTCGTCAATCGTCAGGCGCCGGTTGGCGCGCACCGCGCCGTGACAGGCCATGGTGGCCAGGACCCGGTTGACCTCCTCGGCGACCCGCGTGGACTCCCCGTGCAGGGCAAGGTCGGCGAGCAGGTCGCGCACCAGACGCTCACTGTCCGCATCGCGCAGCAGTGCCGGGACTTCACGCACGGCGAGCGTCCCCAGGTCGAGGCGGTCGATCACCAGACCCAGGCCCGCCAGGACATGGCCGTGGGTCTCCAGCAGGTCCGCCTCCCGCGGACTGACATGCAGTGAGACCGGCACCAGCAGGGGCTGGCTGACGATGCCCCCGGCGCCCCAGGCTGACTTAAGCCGCTCATAGCCGATACGCTCATGGGCGGCGTGAATGTCGACGATGATCAACCCCTGGGCGTTTTGGGCCAACAGATAGACGCCGCCCAGTTGCGCGAGCGCAAACCCCAGCGGCGGGGACTCCCCGTCGGCGGGCGCCGGCGCCGCATCCGGGGGCGTGGACGCCGCCGCGCCCGGCACGGCCGGCTGCTGAAAGGCCAGCCCCGCGGCATAGAGTCCCGCCGGCCCCTCGGCCACACCGAGCCCCAGGCGGCCCGTCCACGGCGGCGCCCCGCCCCGCTCCGGCCGCGACACAGACCCGGGCGACGGCGCCTGTTCGCCGTCCGCACCCGCCCGCGGCGGCGGTTCCGGCCAGGACGCCGCGGGCGGGCCGGCCCCCACCGGCGCCGCCGCCCCCAGGCCCCCGGCCGCCAGGCGCCGCTTGAGCACGCTGAAGATGAAGTCGTGGACCTGACGCCCCTCGCGGAAACGCACCTCCTGCTTGGTCGGGTGGACATTCACGTCCACCAGGCGCGGCGGGAGTTCGAGAAAGAGGACATAGGCCGGGTGCCGCCCGTGGTGCAGGACGTCGCTGAAGGCCTGGCGGACCGCGTGGGTCACCAGCTTGTCGCGCACCATGCGCCCGTTGACATAGAAGAACTGCTGGTCGGGCTGGCTGCGGGAAAAGGCCGGGCGCAGCACCCAGCCGGACAGGCGCAGGCCCACCGCCGGCTCGTCCAGCCATAGGGCCTGCGCGCCGAAACCCTGACCCAGCAGGGCATCCAGGCGCGCGCGCACGCGCGTCGGATCGGCCCCGGCGGGGGCCAGGTCCAGCACCACCCGGCCGTTGTGGCGCAGGCGCAGGCCGAGATCCGCACGGGCCAGGGCGATCCGGCGCACGACCTGCTCCAGGTGCCCGAACTCGGTCTTCTCGGTGCGCAGGAACTTGCGCCGCGCCGGGGTGTTGTAGAAGAGATCGCGCACGTCCACCGTGGTCCCCCAGGGGTGTGCCGCGGGGCGCAACGGCCCCGGGGCGCCGTCGGGCCCCACCGTTACCTCGTGGCCGCTGCCCTCCCCCGTGGCCCGGGAGATCAGGGTCAGGCGGCTCACCGAGGCGATACTGGACAGGGCCTCGCCGCGAAAGCCCAGGGTGGCCACCGCCTCCAGGTCGGCCAGCTCTGCGACCTTGCTGGTGGCGTGCCGGGCGAGCGCCAGGGCCAGTTGCGCGGGCGCGATGCCGCGCCCGTCGTCGCGCACCCGCAGGCGTTTGGCGCCGCCCTGCTCCACCTCGATCTCGACCCAGGTGGCACCCGCGTCCAGGCTGTTTTCGATCAGTTCCTTGGCCACGGCCGCGGGGCGCTCCACCACCTCGCCAGCGGCGATCTGGTTGACCAGATGATCGGGCAGGACGCGGATCGGAAGCGCCTGGGTGGCGGGCGCGCAAGGGTCGGAACTGGCGGCGGTGGGGGCTGGGTGCATGTCGCTGAGTCAGGCAGTGTCGCTGGTCCGCGCAGCGGACCCTACGGGGGCGACGGCATCGATAATAACCCGGGCCAGGTGGCTGGGTGGGAGGTCGCTGGTCCGCACAGCGGACCCTACGGGCGCACCGGCGTCGATCATACAACCGCCCGGGAGCGCGCATGGCGCCCATTCCGCGATGTGGAGCGCGCGCCTGGCGGAAACCTGGCTCTAAGCCCCGGCGTCGCTTCAGCCGTCTGCATCGGGCGCGGGGTCCAGGCTCGGTGGCCGCGCCGCGGTCCGCTCGCGGTAGCGGTGAAAATACTGCTTGATGCCCGCCATGATGGCCGCCGCCAACTGTTGCTGCTGGGCGGCGTTGGTGAGCCGCGCCTCCTCGTCCGGGTTGCTGATGAAGGCGGTCTCGATCAGGATCGAGGGGATGTCAGGCGACTTGAGCACCACGAACCCGGCCTTCTGGACCCCCTCCTTGTGGGTGGCGCCGAGCCGGCTCAGGTTATTCAGCACCGCGCCCGCCGCCTGCACGCTGCGCTCCTGGGCGGCGTTCTGCACCATGTCCAGGAGCACGGTCGCGAGCTGGTCGTCGCGCTCGGCCAACTCCACGCCGCCCACCCGGTCCGCGCTGTTCTCCCGGTCCGCCAGCCACTTGGCCGCCTCGCTGGAGGCACCCCGGCGCGACAGGGTGAAGACCGAGGAGCCCTGGGCGCGCGGGCTCTCGAAGGCGTCGGCATGGATGGAGATGAACAGATCCGCCTCGTGCTTGCGCGCCTTGTGGATGCGCGCGCGCAGCGGCACGAAGGTGTCGCTGTCGCGGATCATGAGCGGGCGCATCCCCGGCTCCTTCGCCACCAGGACGGCCAGGCGCCGCGCGATGGCGAGCGTGATGTCCTTCTCGCGGGTGCCGCGGGCACCGATCGCCCCCGGGTCCGCGCCGCCGTGACCGGCGTCGATCGCCACCACCAGGGTGCGGGTGCCCCGCCCGCGCGCGTGCGAGCGCTCCTTCGCCGCCGGCCGGGCCGCGCCGCTCTTGGCCCCGGCGGTCGGGATCAGGTCCACCACCAGACGGGGGCCGTGGGTCGCGTCCGCGGCCACGGGAAAGCTCTTGACCCGCACCGGGCGCTTGAGGTCCACCACAAGGCGCAGGTCATCGCCCTCACGCACCCCGCTGCGCAGTCCGATCAGGATCGGATCCTCGGCATCGGCTTTGGGGAGTTGGCCGGTGAGGCCCGCGTCCACAATGTCGATCACCAGCCGATCGGGCCCCTCCAGCGGGAAAATGCGATGGATGACGGGCGCGCTGAGATCAAGCACCAGCCGGGTCTTGTCCTGGGCCTGGGTGATACGCACGCCCGTCACCCCCGCCGGCTCCGCCGCCCCGGCGGCAGACCACAGGAGCAGGAGCAGCGGCAGGAGGATGGCGGACAGGGGCTTCACGGCAGATACTCGATGGGCGGAAAACTCCGGCAAACAGGCCTAAACAGGGCCTTGCTCATGGTTCCGGCCGTAGGGTGGACAAGCGCTGGCGCAGTCCACCGCGCGCCGCCGCTGGTGGACTGCGCTACGCTTGTCCACCCTACGCTGCCAGGTGGCCGGGATGATGACCAAGGCCCTAAAAAGATAGCATGGCCGCAAGACGTTTTCCAAACGAAATCCTGCTATTAGACCTGATTTCTCAAAAAGCCGACAAAGGGCGCCCCGGTCACACCCCCTCGAGCGCCGCAGCCAGGGTCTTAACCGCCAGGATTTCAAGCCCCTCCACCCCCTCCTTGGGGACGTTGCCGGCCGGGACTATGGCCCGGCGGATACCGTGCTTGACCGCCTCGCGCAGCCGGTCCGGCCCATTGGGCACGGGCCGCACCTCCCCCGAGAGCCCGATCTCACCGAAGGCCATCAGGTCCAGCGGCAGCGGCCGGTCGCGGTAACTGGACAGCACCGCCAACACCAGCGGCAGGTCGGCCGCCGTCTCACTGATGCGCACCCCACCCACCACGTTAACGAAGACGTCCTGATTGAACATGCCGATGCCGCCGTGGCGGTGCAGCACCGCGAGCAGCATCGCCAGGCGGTTCTGGTCCAGCCCGAGCGCCACCCGCCGCGGGTTGGCCAGCGGGCTCTCGTCCACCAGGGCCTGGACCTCGACCAGGAGCGGCCTGGTCCCCTCGCGCGTCACCATCACCACACTGCCCGGCACCGGCTGGTCGTGGCGCGAGAGAAAGATGGCCGAGGGGTTCTTGACCTCGCGCAGGCCCCGGTCGCCCATGGCGAAGACCCCCAGTTCGTTCACCGCGCCGAAGCGGTTCTTGATCGCCCGGATCATCCGGAAGGGTCCGCCCGCCTCGCCCTCGAAATAGAGCACGGTATCGACCATGTGCTCCAGCACCCGCGGGCCGGCTAAAGCGCCCTCCTTGGTGACGTGCCCGACCAGGAAGACCGCCGTGTCCGCCCTTTTCGCGAAGCGCACCAACTGCGCCGCCGTCTCGCGCACCTGGCTGACCGAGCCCGGGGCCGAGGGCAAGAGGTCCGTATAGAGCGTCTGGATGGAGTCCACCACGATCACCCGCGGCCCCTCCTGCTGCGCCAGCGCCAGGACGCGCTCCACGCAAGTCTCGGCCAGCAGCCTGATGCCGGCCCCCGTGACCCCCAGCCGCCGGGCGCGCAACCCGATCTGCTGGGGCGACTCCTCCCCGCTCACATAGAGCACCGGGTGCTGGGCGCCGAGCGACTCGCACGCCTGCAGCAGCAGGGTCGACTTGCCGATCCCCGGGTCCCCGCCCAAGAGCACCACCGAGCCGATCACGAGCCCCCCGCCCAGCACCCGGTCCAGTTCACCGATGCCGGTGCCGGTGCGCACCCGCTCCTCGGGTTTCAGGTCCGCCAGCGACTGGATCTCCGACTCCGCCGCCCCCGCCACCCCGGTGAAGCCGCCCCGCGCCGCCCCGCGGTGCTGGGCCGGCGCCGGGCGCGCGGCCTCCTCGATGCTGTTCCAGGCCCCGCAGTCCGCGCACTGACCGCTCCACTTTGGCTGCGCCGCACCGCAGGCGTTGCAGACATAGGCGCCGCGGGGCTTTTGGGGTCCGGTGGCCATGGGGTTGAATGCTCCTGAGAGAACTTTTTGCAGCGGTGTGCTGACAATGTCGTTACGCATCTGCTAGGATTGAATCCAACGGGAGAGAACGCTACGCCAGCCGGAGACAACGCCATGTCGACCGTACGAGAGCCCGCCGTGGCCTACCTTGACCGGGACCACGAATCCACCGCCAGCGACGACCCCATCCTGACAGCGGAGGGGCCGCCCGCCAAGGGTCAGACGCTGAACCTGCGCATCAAGCCGCAGGACCGCGACCTGATCGACCGCGCCGCCCGGGCCACCGGTCAGAATCGTACCGAGTTCATCCTCGGCGTCGCCCGCCGCGCGGCCGAGGAGACGCTGCTCGAACAGGCCCTGATGCAGGTCGACCCCGCCGCCTTCGCCGCCTTCCAGGCGCGCCTCGAGGCCCCACCGGCGCCGAACGAGCGGCTGCGCAAGACCATGCAGACGGTCCCGCCCTGGGCGCCCGCGTGACGCTCCAGGCGCCCGAGCCGCTCACCGACCGCCACGACTGCACCGGCTTCGACTGCGGCCGCGAATCGCTCGACACCTGGCTCAAACAGCGCGCGCTGCGCAATCAGGCCAGCGGCGCCACCCGGACCTTCGTCGTCTGTGACGCGGGACTGGTAGCCGCCTACTATGCACTGGCCGCGAGCGCCGTCGCCACCGGGCTCGCAACCGGTCGGGTACGGCGCAACATGCCCGACCCCATCCCGGTGGTGATCCTGGCCCGGCTGGCGGTTGCGCGCTCCCACCAGGGTCAAGGACTAGCCCGCGCCCTGCTCCAGGACGCCGGACGGCGGGTGTTGAATGCCGCGGACAGCATCGGCATACGCGCGCTGCTGGTCCATGCCCTCGACCAGAACGCCCGGGTCTTCTACGAACACCTGGGCTTCGACCCCTCGCCGCTCGAACCCATGACGCTCATGATGACGCTTGCCGATGTGAGGGCGAGTCTGGAGCCGATACACGCCCGGCCCGAGGCCGACGCCTCGCTGGCAACACCGCAGACGCACACCCGCCTGGCTCAGTTCGATGCCTGGATCGCCGCCAACCCGCCGGCCGGGAGCGATCTGGATGCCCTTGCCGCCCGCTTGGGCGCCGAGGAATGACCGCGAGTACCGCGGGGCAAACTCCGCCGCGAGAGCGGCTTTCCCGCAAGAGTCGCGCAGCGACGCAGTGGGAGCGGCTTCAGCCGCGACGAGACCTCGCGGGTTGCCCGCGCCTCGCGGATCACTGCGGCACCGTAGGGCGGATGCCCGCAGGGCGATCCGCCACGCCGCCACCGAACGTGGCGGAACCGCCTGCGGCGTTCCGCCCTACACGAACTGGGAAGTAATATCAAATGGATGTGGGCGCAACCGACAGCTTGCCGACGGCAGGGCCGATGGTGGATGCGCTGCGCTTATCCACCCTACGACACCCCAAAACCCGCGCTACCGTAGGGTGGATAAGGCGCGCCGCACGGTGCGAGGAACCGGGCATGTCGGTCGCGCGCGCCGCATCCACCAGGAGCCGCGCGATGCCGTACAAATTTGGAGAGCCGCACGATGCCGTACCGATTTGGAATTGCCAGGCGCCAGGGCGCCTGGGGATAACCCGTGCTTTCTCCAGGATCACCCCCCCAACTGCTTGAGCAGCCGCCGGGTCATGATCTCCACCTGGGCCTCGTTCATGGTCCGCGGATCGAAGGCCACCTCAATCAGATCCCCGCCCTTCTGCACCTTGATCGTCACCCGCGACTCGCGCGTCACCCAGCCTTTGAGGAAATCCACCAGGGCCGGGACCGTCTTGGGCAACACCTCCAGCACCAGGGTCCCGAGCGACTGGGCCAACCCCTTGGCGCCCAACCCGAGCGACGCCCCGGCGGGTTCCGACAGGCCGACCGCCGCCGTCAGTTCCGGCGCGTCCAGTTGCCGGGCCAGGGCACGGGTCAGGGCGTCCAGTTCGCCCTCCGACAGGGCATCCGGGGTCTGGGGCTCCAGGTGCAGGGTAATGGTCGTATTGCTCATGGGGACTCCCTCAAGACGTTTAGAATTCGGTCCGAGACGGCGCGCCCGCTTGCGCAGGCAGTCCAGGCACGCCTTTGGCCAGCACCTCAGGCACGCTATGTTACCTTGACATCGCATCGCTTATAAGCGAATCTGCTCCTGTGCGGTGGCGACAAACGCGGCCAGGACAGCGACATCGACCACGCGGTCCAGTACTGGCGCGACTGGCAACTGAGAAACTGACCATGACGAAATCCCGTTCCCATGAGACAGCGAAGGTCGAGAGCTTCCGCAATGACCCGGACTATGCGGCGGACTATCTCAACGCGGTGCTGGAAGACGGCGACCAGGAAGAACTGCTGGAGACGCTCCGCTACATGGCCGGGGCCTTTGGCGGCGTGAGCGGCCTGGCCGCGGAGACCGCACTCAACGCGACCACGCTCTATCGCACCCTGTCACGCAAGGGTAATCCGGAATTGAAGAGCCTGACGGCGATCCTCAGGGCCATGGGCATGCGCCTGGCCGTGCAGCCGTTGCACGCGCCCGCGGACCTGGCGTAGCGATCGTCCTGAGGGCGGCCCCCTGGATTCCCGCGCGCCGGGACTGGGCAGGTATTGTGCGCCGCCACCGCATGTTCGCGCGATCCCGTAGGTGGGGTTAGGCGCGCGTGCTTGCGCACCTGCTAACAGAACCGGGGCTCAATGCGCGCCGTAACCCGACATGCGGCGCCGAAATGTCGGGTTACGCTGCGCTAACCCGACCTACGTCGGCGCCCGCGTGCAGGCGACTGGAAGGATCCGGGACCAGCGTGCACGCTCGGTCCGTGATCCCAAGTCCGGGAATTTCTCGCACAAAGACACAAAGAACACAAAGAAAAGAAAAGAAGAAAAAAGAGAAGAGAAAAGGGAAAAAGAGAAGAGGAAAAAGGGTTATAAGTCCTGGGCGAGGCGGAAACCGAGGTCGTCGCACCGGTGCGACGGCGCGAGCCAGAAACGGAGGGCGGAACGCAGCCACGACGGCCAGTTGAGCCACGAGCCGCCGCGGATCACCCGGTCCGGCCCAGGCTTGGCATCATTATTGCTTAAGCAAGCCTTTTCCTTGCCATCATAGGAATTGGCATAGGCCGAGCAGGTCCATTCCCAGACATTGCCCGCCATATCGTAAAGGCCCCAGTCATTGGGCTTGAGACTCGCAACCGCCAGTGTCTTGGCGGGATAGACGCCGGTCTTCGACTTGCAGCCAGGGTAATCGTCTTCGTTCTTGCCGTCATAATTTGCCTCCTTCGTCGAAATGCACTTGCCGGTGAAGAAGGGCGTGGTGGTCCCGGCACGGGCGGCGTATTCCCATTCGGCCTCGGTGGGGAGGCGGTAGGCCTTGTCGGTCTGCGTGGCGAGCCAGGCGGCATAGGCGGTCGCATCGTCCCAACTGACGTTGATGACCGGCCGCGTGCCGCGACCCCAGCCGTTGTCCTCTGGCAATTTGCGCTTGGTCTCCTTGGCGAAGGAATCGTAGTCATCGAAGGTGACTTCGGTCTGGCCGATGGCGAAGGGCTTTGCGATCTCCACCCGGTGCTGCTTCTCATCGGAAGAGCGCTCCGGCTCGGTCTCCGGGGACCCCATCAGGAAGTCACCCTTGGGGAGCGCCACCATTTTTGGGCCCAAAGAGCCGTCTTTGAGCCTGTCTTGGAAGACGGCGGGGGCCTGCGGTTGCTCGGGTTGGGGGGATACCAGCGGCGCCACGGGGGTTGTAAGGATCGTCGGTTGCGGGGAGACCGAGGGGGTGTCCGGCCCCACGAGCGGCGGCGCGGTAACAGGCTCCACCGGCGGCGTCGGGGCAGGGTCCTCCGACCGTTCCGGCAGCACCGCGACGTTCGACGTGGTCGGCCGCCGCAGCCGCTCCGGCAGCAGGACGCCCGCGGACACCAGGGCCAGGGCGCCGACCAAGGCCCATGCCCGCCACCGGGAACCGCGGTGCACTGGGGCAGTCGCGGCGGGCGGCGGCGCGGCCGGGGGCCGTGACGGCGCGGTCGCGGTGGCTTGGCTGGTCCCGGGTGTCGCGACGTCGTCGGGCGCCGCGGTCCGCACAGCGGACCCTACGGGGCCAGGGCGTCGCGGCGGTGCGGGGGCCCGTAGGGTCCGCTGTGCGGACCGATCCCCGCTCGCCGGCCCAGGTATCGGCTCGGCCCTCGGTTCCGGTTCGGCTGCCCTCAGCGCCTCCTCGATCAATGCGCGGACCTGAAAGTCACGGTCCACCGCAAGCCGCTCACTCAACACGGTGCGCGCCGCGGCGGCCAGGTCCGGCTGGCGCAGCAACTCAGTCAGTTCGCGCACGGCGCCGACCCGGGTGCGGTGGTTGCCGCTGGCCAGGTCCGCCAAGAGGTCGGCGGGCAACAAATCCTTGGGCTCAGGGACCACCACCGGCGGGTGGGGGTTGCGGGCGATGATCAACTCGCCTTGCTGGCGGTGGACCCAGTATTGGGGGGTCCATACGCCCGCGCCCGGACGCGGCGGTAGCCGTGACCACCCGGTCATGGGCATAGCGGTAGAGTTGCCCGATGCTGACCCGCGGACGGCCCTCCGCCGCCTCCCCGGTCTCCAACCCCTGGATCAGGAAATGCGTGAAGAGCGAGCGCTCCACATCCGCGATGACCTGGTTGCCCTCCCAGGAGGTCTGGGTGGCAGTGGATGAGGTGAGGGTCACCCGACCATAGCCGTTGCCCTCGCCCGCCCCGTCGGCGGCCGGCGCGGGCTTGGCGAGGTCGCCGAAGCAGGCGGGGTCGATGGCCCCGCCCTTCTCGCCGATGGCACCGGCATAGCAGCAGTCGAGGATCAGGATTTGGCGCCCGGCCTGGCACTCGTCCAGTTCGGTCTTGATGAAGTCGCAGGGCAGCGCGGTGGCGCGCAGCCGGTCGCGGCGGCTCTGGGGCAGGGCCAGATAGAGAGCGCCGCGCTTACCCCGGTCCGGCTCACCGTGACCGGAGAAATAGAGCAGCACCAGGTCATCGCGGGTGCGCCGGGCGCAGAGTTCGCTGATCGCCTCCTGGGCCGGGCGCAGGTCCGGGTTCATCAGGACCCGAACGTTGTCACCGAAGCCGCCGATCCGCGGGTCCGCAAGCGCCCGTTGCAGACCGGCCACGTCCGCCGCCGGGACCTTGAGGTCCGGGAAGTCGGTATAGCGGTCATTGCCGATCAGCAGGGCGAATTTCTTGGCCGCGGTGGGCATGGGGGTCCATTGGCTGCGCCGGGATGGGGGATTCTAACCGGTGCGGGCGGGCGGCGTCAGGGCGCCGCCGGTGAAACAGGGTACCGCGGGTCGTGGCTTACCGAGAACGTCGCGCAGCGACGCGGTGGGAGCGGCTTCAGCCGCGACGAGCCCGCGCGGCTTGCCCGAGCGGGATCTCGTTCCCACGCGGAAGCAGGGGAATGCAGTGCGGGCGCTCCGCGTCCTGTTCGGCTTCTGGACGCGGAGCGCCCACTCTTGCTCCCACGCGGGAGCGTGGGAGCCAGAAGAGGGGACGCTCCGCGCACTGAACGCAGAGCGCCCGTCCATGACTTCCACGCAGGGGCCTGGGGGCCGGATGGGAAGGGGATTTCTCACGCCAAGGCGCCAAGCTCGCCAAGGTTTTTTCCTCACTGGGCAGGGGCTGGGGATTGAGCCATGACCCCCTCGTCTTCCTTGGCGAGCTTGGCGCCTTGGCGTGATAACTCCTTATCTTCTTTGTGTCTTTGTGCCTTTATGAGAGAATTCTTCTATTTCCTGGCGCCTTGGCGTGATCTTGACCGCGCTCGCGGCGGGCGCCGGCGGTCAGCCCGGGCCGCACTGCGGTCAACACATGGGTGACACCGCCGCAGCGGTGTCACCAGCGGAGCCGGGGCGTCTCGCCCCGACGTGCGAGGGTTCAATCCGCCGGGGCGGACGCCCCCGCTCCCGTCACCCGCGTGCCAGCCCATCGCGGTCTCGGGACGCGGAGCGTCCACGGATGCATTCCCACGCGGAGCGTGGGAACGAGACCCACGCGGAGCGTGGAAATGCCGCGCGGGCGCTGCGCGTCCCATCGACGAACCGGATGCGGAGCGCCCGCTCTTGCTCCCACGCTGGAGCGTGGGAGCCAGAAGAAATGCTCGAAACGCCTTACCGAGACCAACTGCAATGCATAGCAGAGCCGCCACAGGTGCCGGGCCACGGCGAGCCGTGCATTGGCCAGGGTCAGGGGCTCGTGCTTATCGCGGGCATAGGCCGCCCGGACCAGGAGTTCCAGCACCTCCAGCAGGCTCCCCTCCAATCGCTCTCCGAGCGTAAAGCGCCGGTTGCGGGGGAATTTATCCAACTGGGGGATGAGCCAGAGCAGCAGGTCATGGCAGGAATCGACCACCGGGGCGAGATTACTCATGCAATTTACATACCTAAAAACGCCGAGAATTGAAGAAAACGAAGAAAAGAAGAAAAAAAGAGAAGAGAAAAGGGAAAAAGGGAAGAGGAAAAAGGGTTATAGGTCCTGGGCGAGGCGGAAACCGAGGTTGGCGCGCCGGTCCGACGGCGCGAGCCCGGTACGGTTGGCGGAACGCAGCCCCGACGGCCCGGTGCTCCACGAGCCGCCGCGGATCACCCGGTACGGCCCAGAGTTGGCATCATTATTGCTTAAACAGACCTTTTCCTTGCCGTCATAGGGATCGGCATAGGCCGAGCAGGTCCACTCCCAGGCATTGCCGGCCATCTCATACAGGCCCCAGGCATTCGCGGGCAGGCTTCCGACGGGGACGGTGCGCTGACGATAAAGGCCCGTCTTGGCCCCGCAGTCGTTGTAATCGACGGTGCCGGCGTAGTTCGCCTGGTCGGTCTTGATGCAGTCACCGGTGAAGAAGGGCGTGGCGGTCCCGGCACGGGCGGCATACTCCCACTCGGCCTCGGTGGGCAGCCGATAGGTGTTGCCGGTCTGCTCACTGAGCCAGGCGGTATAGTCGCGGGCGTCATTCCAGCTCACGCAGACGACGGGCGAATCGTCCGCCTGCGGGAAACCGACCTCGCGCCAGGAGAACGCCTTGTCTTTCACCCAAGACCCGTCCTTCCAGCCATAGCAGCTGTCACCCCGCTCCGCCTCGGTGCGATAGCCCTTCTTCGCCTCCACAAAATCGCGGAACTGCGCCACTGTGACCTCATACTTGCCGATGGCAAAGGGCTCCTTGATGTCCACCGGATGCTGCTTCTCATCTTTGCTCCGCTCCGGCTCGTCGTCCGGGGAGCCCATCAGGAAGGACCCGGCGGGGATGACGACCATTTCAGGGCCGGGCGAGCCGTCCTTCAATGCATCACGGCAGGTGGATTTCGGCTCGGCCTTCGCACACGCCGGGATCGCGGGCGCGGCGGACACCGCGGGCCCGGGCGCGGCAGCGGCGGGCGCAGCGACCACCGCGGTCGGCTTGGAATCGGGGTTGGGCGCGGGCGGCCCGGGCGGCACGTCCGGGGGCCTCACCGGCTCGCTCAATGGAACCGGGCTCGGTGGCGATACCCGCGGAACCTCGAAGAGACCCATCACCCGCCCCAGATCGAGGGCGACGACCAGCGTGACCAGCAAGGCCCCCAGACCCCACCAGGCGCGGGATCTTGGCGGCTTCGGAACCGGCGGTGGCTGCTCGGCGCCCTTCAGCACCTTCTCGATCAGGGCGCGCACCTGATAATCCCGCTCCGCCGCCAGGTGCTCCCCCAGGACGGTCCGCGCCGCGCCCCCCAGGTCCGGCTGGTCCAGCAACCCCGTGAGGTCATGTACGGCACCCAGGCGCGTGCGCGGGTTCGCGGACGCCAGGTCGGCGAGCGTATCGGCGGGCAGCAGGTCCTTGGGCTCCGGCCTCGCCACCGGCGGGTGGGGATTGCGGGCGATCACGAGGCGCCCGTGCTGATGGCCGACCCAGCGCTGGGGGGTCATGCCGGCACCGGCGGCGCACACCCGCTCACAGGCGTACTGGAACAGGGCCTCCTCGGTCACCAGGGCCGCGCCCGCCGCGGCCTCGCCGGTGCGCAGGCCCTCCACCAGCCAGTGGGTGAAGACGGAGCGCTGCGCCTCGCCCTGGACGCGCTCGCCCTCGAAGGAGCGTTGGGTGGCGGTGGAGGAAAGCAGCGCCACCCGCCCCTCGCCCTGGGAACTGAAGGTGTCGGGGGTGACGGCAGGGGCGGCGGTGCCGGACTTGGCGGCACGGGCGAAGGCGCCGGAGTAGCAGCAGTCGAGGATCAGGACCTGGCGCCGACAGCGCGCGGTCTCCATCAGGTCGCGCAGGTCGTCGGCGCGCAGTGCGGTGGCGACGGGCAGGTCGACGTCGGTCTCGGCGAGCGCGAGATAGAGCCGGCCGAGCGGGTCCAGGACCCCGTGGCCGGAGAAATAGAGCAGGACCAGGTCGTCCCGGGCGGCCTGCTTGAATTGGCGCTCGATCTCGCCGGCGACCCGGGTGCGGTCGGCGTTGAGCAGGTTGCGCACCTCGTCGAAGGCGCCCACGGCAGGGTCCGCAAGCACCGCTTGGAGCCCGCGCACGTCCTCGCTCGGCACCACCAGGGGTTGGAGGCGCGGGTCGCGATAGCGGTCATTGCCGATCAGCAGGGCGTATTTCTTGGCCGCGGGGGGCATGGGGGTCCATTGGCTGCGCCGGGATGGGGGGATTCTAACCGGTACGGCCGGGCGGCGTGGCGTTGCGCCGCGCAGCGGTTCGCACACAAAGATCACAAAGATCTTCAACACAATATGTTGATTGAGGAGGTCGCCCGCGCGGTAACCGGCCCAGCGCCTTCAACGCAAGTGCGGCAATTGCTCGCACAAAGACACAAAGAACACAAAGAAAAACAAACCATTGCAAGCGTTGTCCCGATCACCCGGCGGCTCAGCTGCGCGACCGGGATAGCGCGGTGAAGATCTTTGTGATCTTTGTGTCTTTGTGCGAGAACTGCCCTTTCCAGGTTCAATCCTATTTCTTTGTGTTCTTTGTGTCTTTGTGTGAGCAATTCCCGGATCGGGGCCAACGCCCGACCCGACCGGCGCGGCGTCCGCGGTGGTTTTCGGCGCGGCGCGTGAACCAGGGCGGTACGGCGACCGACGATCGGCGCTAGAGTTGCGACCATCGGCCCTGAGGGTGAATATAGGCGCCCTCGACCCGTTCGCATGGACAGGCCCGTCGCCAGGGCCTCACCGAGGCGTCATGTATCCCTTTTCCTTGATCGATCCGCCGACCCTGCTCCTGGTCTCCATCGCCGTCTTCACCCTCACCGGGGTCTTCATGGCCATCGCGGCGCGCATTCGCGCGGAGCGCGCCTATACCTGGCTGGCCCTGGGCGCCCTGGCCTTCGCGGCCGGCTGGGCGCTCAACCTGTCCCAATGGGTCTATGGCCTGACGCTGCTGACCATGCCGGCAGCGGAGATCCTGTTGCTGATCTTTCCCGTCTTCCTGCTGTGCGCGACGCTCGATTTCCTGCGGCTTCCAGGGGTATTGTTGACCCTGAGCGCGGCCGCGGTGGCGCTGGCCTTCACCTTCTGGGTCCTGGTGGTCTTCATCGACAACGAGACGGTCCCGGGCGCCATGACCTCCAGCCTCAACGGCGCGCTCTACCTGGGGGTCGCCCGGCTCTTCTACGCCCATGCCTACCCGAACAATGCCATCGGGGGGATCATCATCGGCGCCATCGTGATCATCGGGACCGCCTTCATCCTGCGCACCGTGTTCCTGATGTATGGTCTGGTGTTCACCGATACCCTGGGGCCGGAACTGCGCAAGGAGGTCCTCTACGCCATGCTGCTGATCGACCTGATGGGGATCTTCATGCTGGCGCTGTGCTTTCCACTCTTCGACTTCCTGCGCGCCGAGACCAGCCTGAACAGCGCCAACACCATCCTGACGCACCTGGCGGAACGCGACCCCCTGACCGGGGTCTACAATCGCCGGATCTTCATCGCCCGGATGGAGTCGGAGCTGTTGCGGCATCGCCAGTACGCCACACCCCTGTCACTCATCCTCTTCGACATCGATCACTTCAAGCAGGTGAACGACACCCACGGCCACGGCATCGGCGATCAGGTGCTGCAGCATGTGGTCGCGACGGCCCACCAGCGCCTGCGCGGCGCCGATCTGCTGGCGCGCTTCGGCGGGGAAGAGTTCATGGTGCTGCTGCCGGAGACGCCGCTCGCCGGCGCGACCCGGGTCGCCGAGCGGATCCGCGCGGGCCTCGAGTCCACCCCGGCCCTGATCGCGCCGGCGCCACCCCTGCGCATCACCTGTTCCTTCGGCGTGAGCTGTGCCGACGACTCGATGGAAACCGTGGAAGATCTGCTCGGCGCGGTCGATGCGGCCATGTATGCCGCCAAGCACCAGGGCCGCAACCGCGTCTGCATCCACGGCCGACAGGATGAAGGGGCGATCCGGTACCTGCCCGGGGCGGTCCAGACGCAGACCTGAGGCTACCGGATGCGGGCTAACGGCCATGAAGGGGGTAACCGACACCCACCCCGCGGTGGGAGCGGCTTACCGTGAAAGTCAGCCCGGGCTCATCCGTGGCGGCCAGGTCCCGCCGCGATACCACCACGTAGGGGCGGGTTTCAAACCCGCCCCTACGGCGGCCCTTTCATGCACCGGGGTGTCCAAGGCAGTCGGTAGGTCGGGTTAGGCGCGCGCCACACGAATTCGCGTTTTAGCTTAGAGGCTTATCGCGCGCCGTAACCCGACAGCGACGGCGCCTGTCGGGTTACTGCGCGCGCGGGCACCGCGCTCCGACGCGCCCTCATCTGGGCGCGCCTAACCCGACCTACAAGACTCAGGGCGGCGATGCAGCCGGTTCGTCGGGGACCGGCGGCTCGCTCAGCAGGCGGATCTGCCCGGTGCCCTGGGGCAGCGGGGGCAGTGGCGCGGCGCCGGGACTGTCCTGGAACCAGCCCCAGATGAAGACGCCGAGATTGGCGATCAGCAGCAGTAAGACGAGCCAGCGCATGATCGGTCACCGTCCTGCGTCGCGTGGGTGTCAAACGGGGGCCCGCGGGAGCGCGGCCAGGCAGGCTAGCCCACGCAGGACCAGGTCCGGGATGAGTGCCAGGGGCCGCCCGATCAGCGGGGCGATCAGGGGCGCGTCGCCCCCGGTGAGCAGCAGGGCCGGCGGTGCGGCCGGATGCGCCCCGGGGGCCGCGGACACCAGGTCCCAGAGTTGCTGGTGGAGCCGCTCGGCCAGGGCCGCCAAGGCGTGCCGGCTGCCGCTGGCGACGGCCGCGCCGGTGTCCGTGGCCCAGGGCAGGGCGGTCGGCTCCGGCTCGCCCGTGGGAATGTGAGTGCCGGCGAGCAGGCTGTCGCGCATCATGGTCAGACCGGGCAGGATCAGGCCGCCCAGGTGGCGACCCGCGGGGGCCAGGACATCGAAGGTGGCGGCGGTACCGATATCCAGGATCAGGGCGCCCGCCGCATCGGAACCGGCGCCGGCATCGGCACCGGCATCGGCATCGGCACGGTGGGCGGCGAGCAGCGCCAGCCAGCGATCGACGCCCAGGCGGGCCGGCTCGGCATAGGCGACCCGCAGCCCCAGGCAGTCCCGACGGGTCGCGACGAACTCGGCCGCGCAGCCCCAGTAGGCCCGCACCACCCGCTCGACGGCCTGACCCACGAGCGCCCCGCCGACGTTGCCGATCAGCACCCGCCGCGGCGCCGGCAGCGCCTCCCAGGCGGCGAGCAGGTCGAGCGGCACCCCCTGGCCATGGCGCACGGCAGCCATCGGCCCCAGGCCGGCGATGTCCCGGCAGGCCCAATGCAGGTTGGTGTTGCCGATGTCGATCAGCAGGTTCATGGTCGTTCTCGCAGGCGCACGCTGACCTCCCCCGAGTGGAACCGCTGCGGGCCGGCGGCGGTCTCCAGCCGCAGGGTCCCGTCGGGTTCGATCCCGGCATAGTCGCCCTCGATCAGCCGCTCGCCCAGGTGCAGCCGGACGCGCTGCCCGCACAGGAGGTCGAAGCGCGCCCAATCGTCCAGGAAGGGCGCGAGCCCGACCTGACCGAAGCGCTCCAGCATCGCAAGCAGGCCCGCGATGAGCGCGGCGGCCAGGCGATTGCGGCCGGGCAGGTCGCCGCCCAGGGCCTCGTGCAGATCGGCCCAGGGCTGGTCGATGGCCCGGGCCTGGTCCGGCTCCAGGCGCAGGTTGAGCCCCAGGCCGACCACCAGGTGGCTCGGCCCCTGCGCCTCGCCCCCCACTTCCAGGAGCAGACCAGCGAGCTTGCGGTGCCGCCACAGCAGGTCATTCGGCCACTTGAGCCCCAGGTCGGCGACGCCCAGCCGCTCCAACACGTCGGCGACCGCGACCCCCGCCGCCAGACTGACCCCGCCCAGGCCGGCGGGCCCGACCGGGTAGCGCCACAGGAGCGACAGATAGAGGTTGCGGCCGAAGGGCGAGACCCAGGTCCGGCCGCGCCGACCCCGTCCGGCCGTCTGGCGCTCGGCCAGACACAGGGTGCCGGCGGGGGCCTGCTGCGCCGCGGCGGCCATCAGCCGGTCATTGGTGGAATCGATCTCATCGTGGATCTGGAGCCCGGCGAGGTGCCGGCCGGCGGCCGCGGGGAGGGCGGCGAGGATCGCTGCCGGGTCCAGGAGTTCCAGCGGGGTCACCAGCCGGTAGCCGCGGCCGGGGGTGCTCTCCAGCGCCAGACCGAAGTGGTCGGTGGCCTTGCGCAGGGCCTTCCAGACCGCCGCCCGGCTGATGCCCAGACCCTGGGCGAGCCCCTCGCCGGAGTGATAGTCCCCGTCGGCGAGCAGGCGGATCAGGTCGACGCCACGCGCCATGGCCGGCTCAGGCGAGGCTGGCGAGCCAGGCGGCCCGCGCCTGGACCACGCCCGGCGCCGCCGCGTCCAGCAGCATCAGTTCGCAGGTGTCCGCGACGGCCGGCTGGGGGTCGGCCACCAGTTCCAGGAGTTCGTCGCGGCGAAACAGGTGCAGCCGGATGCCGCCGTCGGCCCCGGCGGCGGCCACGCGTCGCTCCAGGTTCTCGGCGGTGACGCGCAAGCCGTCCACCGCCACCACCAGGTCCCCGGGCGCCAGCCCGGCGCGCTCCCCGGCCCCGCCCGACAGCACATTCTGGATCACCGCGTCGCCGGACCCGGCGCACAGGCGCAGCGCCAGGGTGGGCGCCGCGACTACCGGCGTGAACCCGGTCACGAACCCGCCCAGGTCCTTGGGGCCGGCGGCCGGACGCAGCCGCATGGCGACCCCCACGCCGGCCAGGAGCGGCGCCAAGTCCAGGTCCGTGGTACGGTCCAGGGCCTGAGCAAAGAAGCCGTCCAGGGCGAGGCCGCTGACCTGGGCGGCGAGCGCCTCCACGCCGCGCTCCGGGACCCCGACCCCGGTACGGCCGTGGCGCTCCCAGAGGGCGCGCATCAGGTCGTCGAGCGACACCCGGCCCTCGGTGCCCTGACGGATAGTCAGGTCCAGCGCGAGCGCGGTCAGTGCCCCCTTCGCGTAATAGCTGACGATGGCGTTGGGCGCATTGTCGTCGGGCCGATAGAACTTGGTCCAGGCATCGAAGCTGGATTCGGCCAGGGTTTGGAGCAGCCGCCCGGGGGTGCGCATGACCCGGCTGATGGTCTCGGCCAGGAGTTGCAGATAGGCCTCGACCGCGATGCAGCCACTGCGCGCCAGGGCCAACTCGTCGTAATAGGAGGTGATGCCCTCGAAGGCCCACAACAGACGGGTATGGACCTCGGCGCTCAGATCGCCCGCCATCAGGGCGGCGGGGCGAATGCGGGTGACGTGCCACAGGTGGAAATACTCGTGACTGCACAGGCCGAGAAAGCGCCGATAGCCCTCGCCGGGCGCGGCCTGCGGCCGCCCGGCGGCCGGGGGCGAGAGGTCGTCCCGGGTGCACAGCAGACTGGCGGAGAAGCGGTGCTCCAGGCCCCCATAGCCTTCCCCCACCGCCGTGGCCAGAAAAAAATAGCGATCCAGCGGCAATTCGCCGAACAGCGCCGCGTGCTGCTCGGCAATCCGCGCCAGGTCCCGCCCCAGGCGCTCCAGGTCGCACCGCTGCCGGCCGCTGATGACCAGCGCGTGCGGCACCGCGCGCACGGTGAAGGTGGCGACCGCGAAGTGCCCCATCTCCACCGGGTGATCGATCAGGTCGGCATAGTCCTGCGCCTGATAGGAGCCGAAGCCCCAGGGCTCGGCCGCCAGGGTGCGCAGGCTGGTGGCCACCCGCCAGTCCCGATAGCGCTCCCCCGGCGGAGGCTGCAGGTCGATGCGGCAAGGACCGTCGGCCAGCCCGTCTACCCGCATCAGCAGACTCGGGCCGTTGAAATAGGCATGGGTGCAGTCGAGATGGGCCGAGCGTACCGTGAAATCCCAGGCATAGACCTGATAGCGCACGCTCAGGGGTGCGGTGCACCCCTGACCAGGGACCAGGTTCCAGGTTTGCTTGTCGCACTTGGTCAGGGCGATGGACCGGCCGCGGCCATCCTGTGCGTCGATGCGCACGATGGTGCGCGCGAAGTCGCGGATCATATAGCTGCCGGGACACCAGGCCGGCATGGCGAGTCGCAGCCGCGTCGGCACCGGGCCCGTGATCACCAACTCCACGGCGAACAGATGCGCCTCCGGATACCGCGGACATACCCGGTAGGTCAACGCGAATGGGTCGCGGGCAGGGCTCGGCATGAGGCTTCGACGGACACGGCGGATCGGACGCCAACAGTATCAGATCATGCGCGTCACCGCAGCGATGGCCGCCGGGCGTCCGGGTCGCGAATCGTCACGGCCCTGGTGCGACGCAATTGAGAGGGAGCCGCGCGCGCAGCGACGTGGATGTGTCGCGGGAGCGCGGGTCACGCACGGACAGATCGACCAGGGCCGCAGTCGCGTTCATCACAACCCGCCGCGATTCCGACATGATGCGGGGACACGAGTGCAGCGACGCGTAGGCAGCCAGGGCCGGCGGGGCCTTGAACGGATAGCGACGGTGGGCGCCGAACGGGTAGCGCGGCCAGGAAGGCCGGGGCGGCTGCCCCGGCCTTCCGCGTTGCTTACCAGCGCGGCCCGCGGGAGGGACGCTCACCGCGCGGCTTGGCCTGGTTGACCTTGAGGTTACGGCCTTTCAGGGGGGTCTCATTCAGGGCCTTGATGGCCGCATCGGCCTCCGAGTTGTTCGGCATCTCGACGAAGCCGAAACCCTTGGAGTCGCCGGTGAACTTGTCGGTGATCAGGTTGACGCTGGAGATCTCGCCATAGGCGGCGAAGGCGTCACGCAGGTCATCTTGAGTCACGGAGTAGGCCAGGTTACCAACGTAGATATTCATCGTTCAAGTGTTCCGTCAAAGTGCATTGAAGAGAGAGTGAGAACGGTCGAACGATCAATGCACAACTGATTCGACAGTTTTTGTCCCCAACCGTTGGGGCGAAATCGTTCCGCGGGCCAGCGGCGCCACACGGCAGAGGGGACCCGCGCCTAGCGACCGCGGGCCGGCGCCGCGCGCCGTCCGCCCGGTCGCGCTGCCGCTCCCGCGCCCATACGGTCACCGCGCGGCCCGGTCCGCGGCCGCGGGGCGAAACCCGTCCGCCCGTGCCCGCGCTCATCATCGTCCTCGCGCTCCGCCGGCGGATTGGCGGACGGCTCGAAGCCGACGACGGGGGTCATGGGGATCTCCCGGCGCAACAGGCGCTCGATGCCCTTGAGCAACCCCTTCTCGTCATGGCTGACCAGCGACAGGGCCGCCCCGACGGCACCGGCACGACCGGTGCGCCCGATGCGGTGGACATAGTCTTCCGCCACGTTCGGCAATTCAAAATTCACCACTTGGGGCAGATTGGCAATATCCAAACCGCGTGCGGCGATGTCGGTCGCCACCAGCGCCCGCACCAGCCCGCGCTTGAACTCATCCAGCGCGCGGGTGCGCGCCGATTGGCTCTTGTTGCCGTGGATGGCCGCGGCCGTGATCCCGTCGCGCGTGAGTTTCTCGGCGAGTTTGTTCGCCCCGTGCTTGGTGCGGGTGAAGACCAGCACCTGCTCCCAGCCCTCACGATGAATCAGATGGGCCAGCAACTCGGGCTTGCGCTGCCGATCGACCGGGTGCGCGGACTGCGCGACCGCCTCGATCGGCATATTGCGCCGGGCCGCGACTTCGACGGTCTTGGGGTGCTTGAGCAGGCCGTCGGCGAGTCGTCGGATCTCATCCGAATAGGTGGCGGAGAACAGCAGGTTTTGCCGCCGCTCCGGGATCAGACGCAAAATCCGCTTGATATCGTGGATGAAGCCCATGTCGAGCATGCGATCCGCCTCGTCGAGTACCAGGATTTCGATCCGGGAGAGGTCGACGGTGCGGCGCGTGGCGTGGTCGAGCAGCCGCCCCGGAGTCGCGATCAGGATATCGACCCCACGCTGGAGTCGGTCCACCTGCGGCTGCATACCGACACCGCCGAAGACGATCGCCGAGCGCAGCGTCAGGTGAATGCCATAAGCCTGGACCCGCTCCCCGACCTGGGCCGCGAGTTCTCGCGTGGGCGTCAGGATCAGTGCGCGGGGGTGGCGTTGGGGATGGCCCTGCTCGGCCAACCGATGCAGGACGGGGAGCACGAAGGCGGCCGTCTTACCGGTCCCGGTCTGGGCCCCAGCCAACAGATCATGGCCGGCAAGTATCTCTGGGATGGCTTGCGCCTGGATCGGCGTCGGCCGACCGTAGCGCTGCGTCGCGACTGCGCGCAGCAAGTCGGCGCGAAGGCCGAGCGAATCGAAAGACATGAAGGCTCCGAGCCGGTTTTACCCAGGCGGCCTACCCGGAGCTTCCGGGACCGATCCAGGCAAAGTGAAAGTAAAGTGTACGTTCGAGGGTGAAGCCTAAAAAGAAGCCGTCAGCCGCGAGACGGGCGCACCAGATCGGATGATGCATGACACTGGAGTCTAGACACATGCGACGCAAAAAGCTAGCGGATTTGTTGGATTTGACCCACCCCTGGCACCGGCACCCTCGGCGCGCCTGGCACACGGCTGCCATGGATCACTGTTTTCCGGGGCTTGTCGTCACTTCAGCAGGCCGATATCCCCGCTGCCCGGCGAGACTGGCGGCACACAACCGCGACCGGCACGGCGATCAGGCCGGGAGTCGCCCGTCCTGAAGCGCACCGCCTTGACCGACCCCTAGATGGTGGATTCGCTCAAGGTATAGCAAACGGTCGCGCCGGCCCCGGCTTCGGCATCCGGTTTGGGGATCCGATTCGGGAATCCGGCGCGCACCTCAGCGAGCGGGGATCAGGCCTCGAGCACCTGGAGGTAATTGGCCTTGAACGCCTCACGATCCGCCTTGACGGACGCATCGTAGCCCTGCTCCTGCATCTTCTGCTTCATCCAGCCCGGCAGGACGCCGCGGACATAGACATTCTCTGCGTTCTCCGGATCGACATACCGGGTGTAGTCACGCCCGGAGGGGGTAGCGCGGGTGGTGGCAACGCCGGCACCGCGACGCCGACGGGGCATGATCAAGGGGACGATCTCGTCGACCTCATACCCGTTCTGGCTGATCAGGTCCCGGATCTGCTGAACCACGCCCTGCTTCGCCTCCTGCCGCCGGGTCGTCAATGCCCGCTGCAATTCCGACTTGCTCTGCTCGATTTCCTCGAGCTGCTGCCGAATCTGATCAACGCTAAGGTTTGCGTACTCCACGATGGGTACCTCCGATCTGAAAATTGATGGACTGAAGTTGGCTTCGTATCGCCGCGCAAATCCTGAAGAGCGCGCCCTTACTAATGTATTCGTTTCGCAATGAAAGTCAAGTGACGAAGAAAAAAATACCGGACGATGGCCCACCCGGTGGCGGCGGACGGCGTGCACCGGCGGCGGTGGCGCGGCACGCTCGCGCATCTGCCACCCGCGCCTCGGCCATCCCGGGACTCAATCGTCGGCCGATGCCCGGGCGCATTGCAGCGTTGACCCGCGGCGGGGATCAAGGCCCAAGTGCGGCATTCGCTCGTCCGGCAGCAAGGGCCCGGCAACTCATCCGCCTCATCGCCCACACCGGCCGCCCCCGCAAACGGCGGCGGGCATGGGACGCGATCGGCGGCCTGAAGCCTGGCAAGGCTCAGCACCAGCGATGGCGCAGACCGGCGACGTATCGGGGTGACGCGGGGCAGGGCCGCGCGGCGCTGCCTGCCATTCGCGTACGCGCAACGCCGGGGCCACTGCTGAACCAGACGGGTGAAGAAGACCGCCGGCGCGACTAAGCAGACCGCAGGACCGACGGTCGTCATGACTTCGGGCGCGGTCGACTGGGTGAGGGGCAGAGCCATGGGCCGGGATTGCGCGCGCCGCTCGAGCGTGGCGTCGTCGACCAAGGCGGAGGCGGCGATCACTCAAAGCGGTCGCCGGTACGAAACAGCCGGGGATGGCCAGAGGCAGAAAGGCTTACGGAGCGCCGACGGCAGCGGAACACGTCCGCTATTACCGGCGCGCAATGGGTATGCGCGGTCGGGATGCGGCCCGCTCGGGACAGCCCGCTCAGGAACGTATGAGCAAGCCGCAAGGATCGATTGGTGCCCGGGGCGGGACTCGAACCCGCATGCCTCGCGGCGAGGGATTTTAAGTCCCTTGCGTCTACCGATTTCGCCACCCGGGCGCTGTGTTGGAACCATCGACCGCATCGCCTGCCGACGCACCGCGGGCGGCCTCGCCGGCTCACTGCGAGTCCTGTCTGGTACTCTGTCGGCGCGTGCGATCAGGGAACTCGGGGGGCTGGGAGCGCCGACAGTCGGCAGGTGCAGAAATCCGGTCAAGGTGGTCAGAAACTTGGAGGCTGAGCCCGGAATCGAACCGGGGTGCACGGCTTTGCAGGCCGCTGCATGACCACTCTGCCACTCAGCCCAAGTCGCATAGTATAGTGGACCAACACCGTCTTGTCACCAGCAAAGCGCTACGCCGTCACCGGCGAATGGCGGTCGGCGTGATCATCAACTCGACCCGGGAGAAGCCACCCCGGCCTGGACCACACCGGCCGCAGGATCGTCATTCGGTACCCGACACCCATGGTCGACCTCGCATCGCCCGTGACGCCGAGCTTAAGAAGAAGCGGCCAACCGCGACCCTGGACCGCAGCCCGGTACCCCGCGGACGGGGGTGGTTCCGGGACGGACGCACCCCAGCGGCCCGGATAACGCGTCAGAAGGCGGCCAGGAAGGCCGCGGCGAAGCGGTCGTAGTCGGCGTCGGCCAAGCAATTGATGCCGGCTGCCGCCGTACGCCCGCCCCCGGTCGGGAATTGGCGGCAGAGTCGGTCGGCGCCCTCGGGATTGCTCAGTGGGGCGCGCACGCTCACCAGAAAGCCGCCTTGCGGCAGGCGGGTCAGTAAGGCATGGGCGCAGCCCGGTGCCGCCTGTGCCAGGGCGTTGGCAAAGACCCCCCCGACCCGCCGCGCCCAGGGTTCGTCAGGCAGGATATGCAGCCGGTGGCGCTCGTCCGTGACGGACTCCCGGGTATCCCGCGCCCGCTCCATATCGTCCCGGTAGCCGTCGCGCAAGGTCTGGAAGGTCGGGTCCTCGCGGATGAAGGCCAGCGGGTCCAGGTAGGGACACAGGCGCCGATACAGCACCTCCGGGGCGCAATGCAGATCGGCCACGGCGGCGCCGTACCCATTATAATTGATGCAGATGCCCAGTTCGCGCAGGAGCGCCAGATCAGCCGCGGCGAGTCGCAGCGGGGCCGCGGCCCGGCCGGCCGCGGCATCGAAATTGTCGCCGAAGGTGCCGACCACTGCCCAGGCCCGGAAGCGCCCGCCGAGGGCCTCATCGACCAACAAGCTGGTACCCTTGTCCGGGCTGGTCTCGATGTGGCATTCGAGCCCGGGGTGGCTGGGTATCTCACCGGAGAAATGGTGATCGAAATAGCACACCCGGGCGCCCGCGGCCAATACCCGGCCGAGCGCGGCGCGGTTGCTGTCGAGCGCAATGTCGAGCACGGTAATCAGGTCCCCGGCGCTAGCCTGGACCCGCTCCAGGAGGGCAATGTCGCGCTTGACCCCGGTTACCAGGGTGGCGTCGCGCGGGTGCGCGAGGCGCAACTGCTGCAGCGCGCAGAGGCCGTCCGCGTCACCGTTGAAGACGTCGAAATGCGCCATGATTCACCTTTACTTGAGTGTGGAGTCGCAGCGCCCCTGCGGGGGCCTGGGACGGCCCGGCGGGCGGCCCGGCTGGGCACCGGCGCGGCGCGGCACCGCGGGTCCACGGCGCGCGGGGAGACGCCCGGCATTGCCGCTTACCCCCCTTGCCGGTAGACTGGGCGCCTTAGCTTTGCGCCGAACCACACCGCCGGTGGTCACTGCGCCACGCCGGGAACCGCCCCGGGGCTTGCCCCATTATCACCGCGGACGCGTCCTCACACACCTGATCCGGAGCCTTTATGCCCGTCGAACGCACCCTATCTATCATTAAACCCAACGCGGTGGCCAAGAACGCCATCGGCGCCATCCTGGGCCGCTTCGAGGCGGCCGGCCTCGCCATCGTCGCCGCCCGCATGGTGCACCTGAGCAAGGAACAGGCCGGGGCCTTCTATGCCATCCACCAGGGTAAGCCGTTCTTCGCCGAACTGGTGGATTTCATGACCTCCGGGCCGGTCATGGTGCAGGCCCTGGAGGGTGATGACGCGGTCGCCAGGAACCGCGATATCATGGGTGCCACCAACCCGGCCAACGCCGCCCCCGGCACCATCCGCGCGGACTTCGCCGACTCCTTCACCGAGAATGCAGTGCATGGATCGGACGCCCCGGACACCGCGGAGCAGGAGATCGCCTTCTTCTTCCCGGAGGGCCTCTGCCCGCGCACCCGCTGATCACCCAAGGCCCGCCACCGACGCGCCCCACGATGGATAACCTGACCGCCACCCCGGCCCCGGTTCCCGACCTGCTGGACCTGGACCTCGCCGATTGCGAGGCTTTGGTGGCCGCACTCGGGTTCAAGGTCTTTCACGGGCGCAATCTGTTCAAGTGGCTCCACAAGCACGGTGTCATCGACCTGGACGCGATGACGGACCTGCCCAAGCGCCTGCGCGAGACCCTGGCGAAGCAGGCGGTCCTGCGGTTGCCACGCATCATCCACTCCCGACCGTCCGCGGACGGCACGGTGAAGTGGGTGATGGAACTCGATGACGGGCAGCGGATCGAGACGGTGTACATCCCCGAGGACGGGCGCAGCACCCTGTGCGTCTCGTCTCAGGTCGGCTGCGCACTGGACTGCGCCTTCTGTGCCACCGCCCGCCAGGGATTCAATCGCAACCTGCGCGTGGGCGAGATTATCGCCCAGGTCTGGCATGCGACACGGCAGTTGGGCGCGGCACCGTCCAACGTCGTGATGATGGGCATGGGCGAGCCGCTCGCGAATTTCGAGGCGGTGGTCAAGGCCATGGCGGTCATGCAGAACGACCTGGCCTATAATCTCTCCCGCCACCGGGTGACCTTGAGCACCTCCGGCATCGTGCCCAATATCTATCGGCTGCGCGATGTGAGCGACGTCGCCTTGGCGGTATCGCTGCACGCGCCCAACAATGCGTTGCGCGACCAACTGGTGCCGATCAATCGCAAGTATCCGCTGGAAGAACTGATCCCGGCCTGCCGGGCCTACGTCGCCGCGGACCAGCGGCGCAAGATCACCTGGGAATATGTGATGCTCAACGGCATCAACGACAGCCTCCAGCACGCCAAGCAACTGATCCGGTTATTGGAGGGCACCCCGTCCAAGCTCAACCTGATCCCCTTCAATCCGTTTCCCGACAGCGGTTTCACGACGACGCCCCCGGAGCGGCTGGAGGCCTTTCGCCAACGCCTGATGGGTTCGGGTCTGCTGGTCTTTACGCGCAAGACGCGCGGCGACGAGATCGCCGCCGCCTGCGGACAGTTGGTCGGCCGGGTGGAGGATCGCACCCGGCGCGGCGTCCGCCCGGTCGCGGTCACCCTGCCGACCCCGCAGCGCGCGCCCGACGCCAACCCCGGGTGGCCCACCTGATGCACCCCGCGTTCACGCGTGCGACGGGCATTGCGCGATGCTGCGTGCTGGGCGCGCTGTGCCTGACGGGTGCGGCGTGCAGCCTGCAGCAGACCCGCGGCACGCCAAAGTCGATCGACGTTCCGAGCGGCGCGGAGAACAGCCCGGCGGACCTCTATATCGCGCTCGCCGCGGAGTACTCCCGGCTGGGCCAGCCGGAGGCGGCACTCAAGAATGCGGAGAAGGCGATCACCGCGGACAAGCGAAATTTCGGCGGATTCTACATGCTGGCCCTCGTCTATCAGAAGATCGGTGAGACCGCACTCGCCGAAGAAAACTTTAAGCGCGCGCTGGAACTGGCTCCCAGGAATCCCGACCTGCGCGACGCCTATGGCAGCTTTTACTGCACCCAGCGGCGTTACCCCGAGGCGCAGGCCCAGTACGCCAAAGCGCTCGAGAATCCGCTCTACAAGGCGCCGTGGTTTTCACTGACCAACGCCGGCAATTGCGCGCTCGGTGCCGGCAGCAGCGCCGCGGCCGAGACCTTCTACCAGCGCGCCCTGACCGCCAACCCCAAATACGGCCCGGCCCTGTACATGCTGGCCGACATTGAGTTCAACCGCAACAACCCCAAGGCGGCCAAGGCCTACCTGCGGCGCTACCTGGACGACTACCTGGGAGGCGTGTTCACGGCCGATGCCGACACGGTCCAAGCCCTGCAGTTGGCGATCAGGACCGAGCGCAAGCTGGGTAATGCCAAGGGCGCCGAGACCTACGAACAGGTCTTGCGCGACAAGCTTCAGTCCGCAAGCGCCCCGTCTTCGGGACTTCCAACGAGCCCTTCGCGATGAATCCAATACCCGCCATCAGCCCTGACGATCAAAATGTCGTCGAGTTTTCCGAGAGCCCCGGACGCCGCCTGCGCGTGCAGCGCCAGTCCCGCGGCATCGAAGTGGAGCGCATCGCCGCACAACTCCACCTGCGGGTCGCGGCAGTCGAGGCCCTGGAGCAAGACCGGTATCAGGACCTGCCGGGGCCGGTGTTCGTCGCCGGTTATCTGCGCAATTACGCGCGCCTGCTCGGCCTGGACCCAGAGCCGCTGATCGGTGCCTTCCGGGCGGCCAATCCCGACCCGGAGCCGATCGGCCTGCGGGTCAGTACCCTGCCCCGCCAGGAATTCGGCAGCGGCCACATCTTGGTGCGCTTGATCAGCTTCGGGTTGCTGGCCGCGGTGATTGCGATGCTCGCGTTCTGGTGGCAGAACCGGGCCGAACTGCTGTCCACCGCGACCGACAGCGACGCCCCCGGCGCGGCCTTGGCGACGCCGGCCAACCGCGCGCCGGAGGCGCCCGCGCCCGGCGCGGCGGCCGGAGCGGCGCTGGCGCTGCCGCTGCAGGCGGCACCCGCCGGCAGCCCTGAACCCGAAACCGCACCCGCGGGGACGCTGGTGCTGCCGCCCGCCGTCGACCGGCCTCAGGGACCGGCCACCGCGAACCCCGAGCCGGGCCCGGGCAGCGCCCCCACCGAACCTGCGGCGGAGGCACCAGCCAACCCGAGCGAGGTCGCGGTTACCTTCTCCGGCCCCAGTTGGATCAATGTCCGCGACGCCACGGGCGCCACGGTACTGGCCGGCGAGATGCGCAAGGGCGACACCCGGGTACTGGGCGGCACCCCCCCCTATTCCTTGGTCATCGGCAACCCCGGCGCAGCGCAACTGAGCGTCGGTGGTCGCCCCGTCGACCTGGCCGGGCGAGCCCGGGGCAAGGTCGCACGCTTCAAGTTCGATCCGAGAAACCCCGAGTGACGTCCCCGGACGACGCGGTTGCCGTCCCGCTCGCGCCGCCGGCAGCCGCGGGCGCGGCCCGGACCATCCAGGCCATTCGTGGGATGCATGACATCCTTCCGGGGCGTATCGCCGCCTGGCAGCGCCTGGAGGACAGCGCCCGCGCGGTCCTGACCGGTTATGGTTACACGGAGATCCGTACCCCCGTGGTCGAGGTCTCGGAGCTGTTCAAACGCTCCATCGGCGAGGTCACCGACATCGTCGAGAAAGAGATGTACAGCTTCGCCGACCGCAACGGCGATTCGCTCAGCCTGCGCCCCGAGGGGACCGCCGGTTGCGTGCGCGCCGTGATCGAGAACGGCCTCCTGACCCAACCCCAGCGCCTGTGGTACCGGGGCCCGATGTTCCGCCATGAACGCCCCCAACGCGGGCGCTACCGGCAATTCCACCAGATCGGGGTCGAGGTCTTCGGCCTCACCGGCCCGGATATCGACCTGGAGGTGATTCTGCTCACCGCCCGGCTCTGGCGCGCCCTGGGGCTGACCGGGCTGCGCCTGGAGATCAACAGCCTGGGCGACGCGCCGGAGCGGGCCACCTACCGCGCAGAACTGGTATCCTACCTGGATGGGTACCGGGACCGGCTGGACGCGGACAGCCGGCGACGGCTCGGCACCAACCCCTTGCGGGTACTCGACTCCAAGAGCCCCGAGACGCAGGCGCTAGTGGCCGGGGCCCCGACCCTGCTCGAGCGCCTGGGGGCGGAGACCAGCGACCACTTCGCGGCCCTGCGGGCCGGGCTCGACGCCGCCGCCGTCCCCTACCGGATCAATCCGCGCCTGGTGCGTGGGCTGGACTATTACAACCGCACCGTATTCGAGTGGATCACCGACGACTTGGGCGCCCAGGGCACCGTCTGTGCCGGCGGCCGTTATGACGGACTGGTCGCACAACTGGGCGGGCGCCCCACCCCGGCCATCGGTTTCGCCCTGGGGATCGAGCGCCTGGTGGAACTGTTGGAACTGATGGGGGAGCCGACAGCACCCGCCCTGGACGCCTATCTGGTGGCCGTGGGCGAGCGGGCGCAACGCACGGCACCGCTGCTGGCCGAGCGTCTGCGCGACGCCGTCCCCGGGCTGCGGCTCCTCACCCACTGCGGGGGCGGCAGCTTCAAGAGCCAGTTCAAGCGGGCCGACAAGAGCGGCGCCCGCTTCGCGCTGGTGGTCGGAGATAACGAACTGGAGCGCGGCCTGATCGGGGTCAAGCCCCTGCGGGAGACGGCCGAACAGCGCGACCTCGACCTCGCGCAGACGGCGAACGTGCTGATTGCGGCCCGGACCGGCAACGCGGTCGGCGCCGGAGCAGCGATTTACCGCGACAGCGAAGACCAGACCAGATAAAGGAAACCGAGCGTGAGCGAATACGAAACCGACGATGAGAAGGTCGAGGCCATCAAGAAGTGGTGGAAGGAAAACGGCATGTCCGTGGTGGGCGGGGTGGCGATCGGCCTCGCCGTCGTGTTCGGCTGGCGCACCTGGACCGACTACCGCAACGGGATCGGGGCCGAAGCCTCCGTCGCCTTTGAACAACTCCTGATCAGTGCCGCCGCCGGCGAGGCACAGTCGACTGCCAAGCAGGCGGAACTGCTCGGGCAGAACTACGGCTCGACCCCCTACCCGGCCCTGGGTTCCCTGATCGCCGCGCGTGTCCTGTACGAGAGCAGCGATGCCGCGGGCGCCATGAGCGCGCTGCAGCGGGTGATCGCCCGGGCCCCGGACCCGGCCATGGCGCGCCTGGCGGCTCTGCGGCTCGCCCGCATCCAACTCGCCGAGGGCCAGTTGGACGCCGCCGCGGCCACCGTGGCCGCCCATGACCAGAGCGCGGCCTTCGCCGGCGACTTCGCGGCCGTGCGCGGCGACATCGCCGCCGCGCGCGGGGACACTGCTGGGGCGCGCGCCGCCTATGAGAAGGCCATCACCGCCGGAACCGGCCTTCCGCAGTTGATCCGGCTCAAGCTCGACAACCTGCCCGCCGCCGGTTGAGGCCGCCCCCCATGCCCATTCGGCACCCAACCCACCGCCCCGCGCACCGCACCCTGCGGGTCTGCGCCGCACTCTTGGTCGCGACCGCCCTGAGCGGCTGCGGCTACATCCCCTGGATCGGCGGCGAGAAGGACCCGAGCCCGCCGACCGCACTCACCGCCATCACCCCCGAGGTCACGGCCACCACCCTGTGGTCGGCGCGCCTGACCAAGGGCACCGAGGGCCGGCGCCTCTACCTGATCCCGGCGCTCGGCGGCGGGCGCGTCTACGTGGCGGACGCGCGCGGCCGGGTGGTCGCCGCGGACGCGGACACCGGGCGCATCCTGTGGGAGCGCGACACCAAGCTCCCACTGAGCGCCGGCCCGGAAGTTGCCGGGGAGCGCCTGATCCTGGGGACCAGCAACGGCCTGGTGATCGCACTATCGAGCAGCGACGGCAAGGAACAGTGGCGCGCGCCGGTCAGCGGAGAGGTCCTCTCGGTCCCCCGGCGCAGCGACGACGGCCGGATCGTCGTCCACACCCTGGACGACACCATCGTCGGGCTCGACGAGGTCAAGGGCACCGAGTTGTGGCGGGTCAGCTACCCGGCGCCGGTGCTGACGCTGCGCGGCAGCAGCACCCCGACCGTCACCCCCAAGGGGGTCATCGTCGGGCTCGCCGGCGGCAAGCTGCTCAAGCTCGACCCCGCGGACGGCACCCCGCTTTGGGAGGTCATCGTCACCTCGCCCAGCGGGCGCTCGGAACTGGCCCGCATCGCCGACATCGACGCCGACCCGGTCGTCGTCGGCAAGGTCGTCTTTGTCGGCACCTACAACGGCGACCTGGCGGCCATCGACCTGGACGGCGGCACTGTCCTGTGGCGGCGGGAACTCTCCTCGCACGCCGGGCTCGCGGCTACCGAGTCCGAACTCTTCATCACCGACTCCGCGGACCTGGTATGGGGCGCGGACCCGGTGGGCGGCGGCGGGCGCTGGAAACAGGAGCGGCTGCGCAACCGCCAACTCACGGCCCCGGCCCTGAGCGGCAATCTGATCGCCGCCGGTGACCTGGAGGGCTGGCTGCACCTGCTCGCCCAGAACGACGGCCGCCTGGTCGGGCGCACCCGCATCGCCAAGAAGGCCATCACCGCCCGCCCCGTCGTGGCCGGCGGCCGGATCTATGTCTACGCCTCCGACGGCACCCTCGCGGTACTCACCACCGGCAGCGCACCCAAGGGAGGCGGGCGGACCGGCACCGATCAGTCGGCGGCGGCCGGCGACCAGGCTACCGCAGCGCCCCCGGCCGCCACACCGGCAACGCCCCAGAACCCAGCCCGTAACACCCCCTGAAGAGGCACCTCCGACATGCTGCCCGTCATCACCCTGGTGGGCCGTCCGAATGTCGGCAAATCCACCCTGTTCAACCGGCTCACCCAGAGCCGGGACGCACTCGTTGCCAACTTCCCCGGACTCACCCGTGACCGCCAGTATGGGGTAGGCCGCGTCGGCCCCAGCCCCTACGTGGTGGTCGACACCGGCGGCATCAGCTTCGACGCCGATGGCGTCGCCGCCCTGATGCAGCGCCAGGTCCAGGCCGCCATCGAGGAGGCGGACCAGATCATCTTCTTGGTCGATGCCAAGGACGGCTGCACCGCCGGCGACCACGAGATCGGCGAGCGCCTGCGCCGACTCGGCAAGCCACTGAGCCTGGTGGTCAACAAGGCCGACCACGCGGAGCGCGAACTGGTCGCCGCCGAGTTCCACGCCCTGGGGCTCGGCGATCCCATTCCCATTTCCGCCAGTCAGGGGCGCGGGGTGCGACCCCTCATGGAGGGGCTGCTGGAAGAACTGGCGTTCCGCGCCGCGCAGGTCGCCCCGGACCCCGAGGCCGAGGCCACCGGCGCGGACGAGGGCATCAAGGTCGCCGTGGTCGGCCGCCCCAACGCCGGCAAGTCGACGCTCATCAATCGCCTCCTGGGTGAAGAGCGTCTGGTCACCTGCGACCTGCCCGGCACCACCCGCGACAGCATCTTCATCCCCGTCGAATATCGCGGGCGCCGCTATACGCTGATCGATACCGCAGGCGTGCGGCGCCGCGGCAAGGTCACGGACGTGATCGAGAAGTTCAGCATCATCAAGACGCTCCAGGCGATTGAGGCGTGCAACGTCATCATCATGGTGCTGGACGCCCACGAGGGCGTCGGCGAACAGGACGCCACACTCGCCGGCCACATCGTCGATAGCGGGCGCGCCCTGGTGGTCGCCGTGAATAAATGGGACGGGCTCGACACCGACGCCCGCACCCAGGTCCAGGTCCAGATCGAGCGCAAGCTCGCCTTTCTCGACTTCGCCGCCCAGCACCGCATCTCCGCCCTGCACGGTAGCGGTGTCGGGCTCCTGCTGGACGAGGTCGATCGGGCCTATGCCAACGCCATGCGCGACATCGCCACCCCCGAGATGACCCGGCTCTTGGAGTCTGCGGTCCAGGAACACCAGCCGCCGCTCGTCCACGGCCGCCGCATCAAGCTGCGCTATGCCCACCAGGGCGGGCGCAACCCACCGCTCATCATCATCCACGGCAATCAGACCGAGAACGTCCCCGACACCTACCGGCGCTACCTCATCAACCGCTTCCGCAAGGATCTGGGGCTCGCCGGCACCCCGCTGCGCATCGAGTTCAAGAGCGGTACCAACCCCTTCAAGGGCATAAAAAACAACCTGACCGAGCGGCAGATCAAGCACCGGGCGCGGCTCAAGGCGTACGTCAGGCGCAAGTAGCCAAGAGGTCGCAGCCGCTCATGCCCTCGCCCATGTTCCTCACCCGGGAATCAAGACGATCTCTATTTTACGCGACATTGCCGAGCCGCACTGGCCCCTCTTCTCCCATCCCCTCTCGAAGCGAAACCCGACCCCATCCCCTCTGCGACCGGGCGGCGTGGCGGTGACACGCGGGAGTGTCGGCACAAAATTGGTGCGCTCCCCTTTGGTGGCGCGGCTGAAACCTCGGCCGTCAGTTCTGCTCTGCCCGACACAGCGATCAGGAAGTACTCGCTGTCGCCCCTCGTATAAAAGAGAATCTTTCTATTAATCTGTATATTGGCGATTCCTATGCGGGTCTCGTGGGGGACTGCGAGTCGGGCCCGGGCGGGAATTCGCAGTTGCCTGGAGGTTATCGCAGGCTTGCACTATGTTGATGCGCGGCGCCCCAGGGCATACCATGCTGATCCGCGTCCTGCGTAGTGGCTCGGGCGACCGGCCACCCTCGCCCGGCGGGTCCCGCGTGCGAGATCCCTAGCCGACCGCGTGGCGACCGCATTGAGGTCCGTTAACGATCCTGTTCCAGGGGATCACGCCCGGCGCCGGGCGACAAGGCCGTTGCGCTTAAAGCGCCGGCATCGTCGGCGCGCACGGGCGCTTTCTTAACCCACCACGACACGAGCGCAACGAGAAAGAACGATGTACGAAGCACCTAAACAGAACGATGCCTTGGGCACGACCAATCGGGGCAATCCCTGCGAATCCGGTCTCTGCACCCTGTGCAGCAGTGAGTGCAAGGGCAAGTGTGAGACCTGGCTCTCCTCGCTCCTGGGCCGCAAGCTCCTCTACCCGCGCAACTTCGGTGAGACCACCGCCGGGTCCGCGAATTGCGGCGCCGAGGGTGTCGGCTATTACTCTCTGCGCATTCAGGGCTACGCCTATGGCGCCAAGGGTCTTGCCGAGCGGCTGTCCACCTCGGCCGACGATCGTATCTTCCCGAACGTCGATATCAGCACCAGTTTCGGGCGCGACGTCAAGACGACCTGCCGGCTGCCGATCATGACCGGTGCCCTGGGCTCCACCTTCATCGCCGCCAAGTATTGGGACGCCTTTGCCGTGGGTGCCGCCCTGTGCGGCTTCCCGATCGTCATCGGGGAGAACGTGGTGGGCGTCGATAAGGCAGCGGTCATCGACAATGGCCGCGTCACCTCCTCCCCGGAGCTGGATCGCCGTATCGATATCTTCAAGCGCTATTACGACGGATACGGCGCCATCATCGTCCAGATGAACGTGGAGGATACGCACAACGGCGTTGCGGAATACCTCATCGACAAGTATGGCGACGATATCATCATCGAACTGAAGTGGGGTCAGGGCGCCAAGTGTATCGGTGGTGAGATCCAGGTGAGCGATATCGACTATGCCTGCTTCCTCAAGGCGCGCGGCTATCTGGTAGACCCGGACCCCACGGACCCGGCCGTGCGTACCGCCTTCAAGCGCGGGGCCATCACCAGCTTCGCCCGCCACAGCCGGCTCGGCGCCACCGACCTGAGCACGGCCACCCAGGTACGCGAATCCTTCATGGATGAGGTGGCCCGGCTGCGCGCCCTGGGGTTCCGGCGGATCTCGCTCAAGACCGGCTCCTACGGGATGGAGGCCCTGGCCATGGCGATCCGCTTCGCCGCCGATGCCCGGCTCGATCTGCTCACCATCGACGGCTCCGGCGGCGGCACCGGCATGAGTCCCTGGAATATGATGGAACACTGGGGCGTGCCCTCGCTGCCGCTGCACGCCAAGGCCCGCGACTACTGCGAAATCCTGCGCGCCCGCGGCATCACCCCGCCGGACCTCTCGCTCGCGGGCGGCCTTGCGCGTGAGGACCATATATTCAAGGCCCTGGCCCTCGGTGCCCCCTTCGCCCGGCTGGTGTGCATGGGCCGGGCACCGATGATCCCGGGCTTTCTGGGCAGCAACATCGAGGGCGTGCTGCGGCCGGAGCGTCGCGCCGCCGTCAACGGCAACTGGGACACGCTGCCCTCGACGGTCAAGGGCATCGGTGAAACCCCGGAGTCGATCTTCGCCGGCTGGGAGGCCGTGCGCAGCAAGGTGGGCGAGGCGGAGATGGCCCGGGTGCCGTTCGGCGCCGTCGCGATGTACGGCTATGCCGACAAGCTCGCCTGCGGGCTCCAGCAATTCATGGCCGGTGCGCGTAAGTTCTCGCTCGACGAGATCTCCCGGGAGGACCTGATGGCAGCGAATCGCGAGACCGCGCAGGTCACCGGGATACCCCATATGATCGAGGCCCAGGAGGAACAGGCCATGGCCGTCCTGAACGCCTGAGCCTCGGTGCAATGATGTTCGATCACGGTGTCGGCGTGCCCCGCCTGGGCGGGGCGGAGCGAGACGACGACCAGCATGGCGGTCACTGAGCGGAACCTTGGCGTCATGGGTCACCTGGTGCCGGGAAGCCCGAGGACCGCGGACGCCGCACCCGCGGGCGGATGACGGCGCGACCCGCCGCCCGACGCGTCCGGCAACCGCGGGATCGACCGCCGCGCGCCTCCGCGACCAAGACCACGACGCCGCGCCTTGGCGCTCGGACCGCAGCTTCTCGCCCGTGGTCCGCCGACGGTCATCTTATCCGTGCAAAGACGGCTAACGGATAGACGATTCAAGCACCGGAGACCAAATACGGCCCCGGTCATAGTCACGCGGAGGGTTCATGGCAAGGGTCGGGCACCGCGTGGCTGAAGAAAATGGGCGCGAAAGGGAAAACGGGTCAGCGGAAGAGAAAAGGGATCAATATCCATGATTGCTCCCTTAACCGTGGCTTTGCGTCCCGCAGGGAACTCACCCCAGTTTCGACCGATCTCCGCGCCAGGGAAATTCAGCTATACTTCTGGAGAGATCGTGTAAGTGGGTAAGTTCGCTGGTCCCTGATTGGCGTCATGGCTACCCGGCGATCGTCGTCCACATTTCGCCTAAGCCCGGAGAATGATGATGTTATCCAGTCGGCTTTTCCACACTTCACTCATGGTAGCAGGGCTAATGCTCTGCGCATCAGCCTGGCAGGTCCAGGCGTTTGAAACCGTCATCCAGGTTTCACCGAGCGCTTTGAATATTGGCAGCGCCGGCAATGTGGTGACGGTGCATACCGAAGTTCCCTATGCCGACGTGGAGGTCCACTCGGTCTATTTGAACAGTGTTCTGATCGCCAGCTCGAAAGCCGATGATCGGGGTAATTTCGTCGCCAAGTTCGACATCGCTGCGATCAAGACACTGAATGGCTTGATCATCGGCGGCGATAATAAACTGACGCTGACCGGTTTGACCACCTACGGGGAAGCCTTCTCGGGCACTGATTGGGTGCGAGTAATCAATATCTTGCCGCGCGGTCGCTGATTTGCCGCGAGTGCGGTTACTCCGCCCCCGGTAACGAGGGCGGTGCGTCAACCACGGCTCAAGGCTCATTTCTTAAGGTGTCACCTCGAAGGCTCAGACGCAGCCGGTCGGCTTGGGTAGGCCGCCCCACTTGCAGATGAGCTTCATCGGTCCCTTTTTGAAGACCGCGTAGAGGTCCTTGGTGGTAACGCCCTGCTTCTTGGCGAAGATCCGCAGCGGCGGCACCACGCCGTCTTGCTCGTACATGGCACGGGCCTGCGCGATAAAGTCGCGCACCTGCTCGGTCAGTTCAAAGTCGTCGCCGCGGGCAAGCAGTGCGGCAATCTCCACACTCCAGTCGTCGCGGTTGACCAGGAAACCTTCAGCATCCACAGGGACTTTCAGCACGGCCGTCGACATGGTTGTATCTCCTCAAACAGGGGTGGGTCAGCGAGATACAGGCGAAACTGGAGGCGGACGGTGGGGAATCAATGCGCGGCAGTGTTGTGCGGCCCACAGAGTCGCACCGCCAGGGATGAGCAGTCCGCCGGGCGCAGGTCTACCACCGCGGCGCCGCGGCGGCCTCCTTTGGAGGTCGGTGTCGGGGCCGTTCAATGACGGCCCAATGCGCTGCCCGCTCAATAGACGCCGTGGGAATGGGTGATGTACTTGGTGAGTTCCACGTATTCGGCGTTCATCCTGCGCAGGATCCCGTGCCCCACCTGCACGATGTTCTGCATGACCCGATAAATCATCCAGGGTTGCGCGGTCACCAAGTCCTCGAACGCCGCACGCTCGAAGCTGCACACCTGGGTACAGCCCAGGGATCTCAGGGTGGCGGAGTGCGGCCGGCCGGTGACGAAGCCCATCTCCCCGGCCATGTCGCCCGTGCGCAAGACATGGATCGTGGTGTACTCACCGTTGCCCAGATTCCTGGTTACGGCCAGGGCTCCCTCGGTAATGACGTGCAGGCTGTTGTCGATCTTGCCCTCTTCAATCAGGACCTCGTGGTCCTGGAGACGGCGGCAGCAGGTGATTTCGGTCAAGGCACTGAGTTGATCATCCGTCAGGCCGTCACTGAGTGGGGAGCGGCGAAGACAGGAGAAGTGGTCGATTGCGTTCATCGAATGATCCTCGTTGGTTAGGTTGGTCAGGTCGCCGCGCCGGCACACTTGCTGCCCGCGCGCAGCGAGACGGACAGGCGCACCCCCCACCCGGTCAGAACCGATTGCACGGCCGCGATGATCACGGGGATGGCTGCAGTGATGGCGGGCGACAGTTCGAGGTTCAGGGCCATGCGTTGCGGCGCCACACCGATCAATACCAGTTCGGCGGGCACCTCATCGAGCAGATCGAGCAGCGCCAACACCTCGGCGAGACCCAGATGATGCAGGGAGAGTTTGACCTCCAGGGCGCGCCGGATGTCCTGATCGCGGATCAGGCTGACCGTGCCCAGCGGCCGGCCGCTGTCCAGGGCATCGATCATCAGGATCCGGGCATGGTCCCGAAACAGCGGCAGTAATTCCAAACCGGCGGTGCCGCCATCAATCAGGGTAATCGGCGGCTCGCAGTGGTATCCGGCGACGAGCCGCCGCAGCACATGGACACCCAGGCCCTCGTCGCCCAAGAGCAGATTGCCCAATCCCAGCAGCAAGATACCGCCGGTGCCTTGCGCTCCCGCCGATTCAGACGCTGCTGACACGGATCACCCGCTGCCGATGGTTATCGTGCAAATGGATCGCGCAGGCCAGGCAGGGATCGAACGAGTGCACGGTGCGCAACACCTCCAACGGGCGCTCCTCGTCGAGGACGGGATTTCCGATCAGGGCCGCCTCATAGGGTCCGCGCGCGTCGTCCTGGTTGCGCGGCCCGGCATTCCAGGTCGAGGGCACCACGGCCTGGTAGTTCTTGATCTTGCCATTCTCGATGACGATCCAGTGGGACAAGATGCCGCGCGGGGCCTCGTGGAACCCGAAGCCCATCTGTTCGCCCTTGGGAAAGACCGGCGGATTGAAGCTGGTGTAATCGCCGCCGGCGATGTTGGCGACCAGCGCATCGTAATTCTCCAGCAGCATGTCGTAGAGTACCTGAGTACGCACGCAGCGCGCCGCATGTCGGCCGAGGGTCGAATGCAGCGCCGTAACCGGCACCGCGGAACCTGTGACGGCGCCGATGCGCTCGATCACCAGCTTCAGATAGCGCGCGGTTCCTTCATGCCCCGCGGCCACCATCGCCAGGACATTGGCGAGCGGGCCGACCTGGGCCGGCTGGCCCGCGAATGAGGGCGATTTTACCCAGGAATAGGCGCCGTCTTCGTTGAAGTCGGTATAATGCGGGATAGTGTCCTCATCATAAGGCGAACGGGTCCAGCCGCCCTGATACCAACTGTGTTTGATGCTCTCCTTGACGTTCTGCTCGAAATAGGGGTCGCCAAAGTAGGTGATCTGGTGGACCTGACTGAGATCGGCATGGGGGATATAGCCGCCAGGCATGCCGAAGTCGGTGCCCTTCGCATCACGCGGAAAATCGGGGGCAGAGAGATAATGGGTGACGCCCTCGCCGTAGGGCAGCCAGTCCGCGTAGAGCCCCGCGATGGTGGTGACATCGGGCAGATAGACCTCCCGCACGAAGCCCCCCAGCTCATCCATCAACGTCCGAACATAGGCGAGGCGCTCCATATTCAGCGCCGACTGTTCGTCCGGGTTGATCGCATTGGCGACCCCGCCGACCGCCAGATTTTGGATGTGCGGGGTCTTACCGCCCAGGATGGCCACGATCTGGTTGGCCCGGCGCTGATAGTCGAGCGCCTCCAGGTAATGGGCGACCGCCATCAGATTGGCCGCGGGCGGCAGCTTCATCGCCGGGTGTCCCCAATAGCCGTGGGCAAAGATCCCAAGCTGCCCGCCGGTGACGAATTTCTTGATCCGTCCTTGGACCTCGGCAAAATGAGCCGCGCTGTTATTCGGCCAGTTCGACAGACCCTGCGCCAGCGTTGCGGTGGCCTGGGGGTCGGCGTCCAGCGCCGACACGATATCTACCCAGTCGAGCGCGGAGAGTTGATAGAAATGCACGATATGGTCATGGATACCGTGGGCGGCGATGATCAGGTTGCGGAGTAACTGGGCGTTGAGTGGAATGTCGAGCCCCAGGGCGTTCTCCACGGCGCGGACCGAGCAGATCGCATGGACCGTAGTGCAGACCCCGCAGATGCGCTGGGTATAGAGCCAGGCGTCGCGTGGATCGCGCCCGATCAGGATGGTCTCGATCCCACGCCACATCTGACCGCTGGACCAGGCATCGACGACCTGGCCGTCCCGGATGTCGCAATCGATCCGCAGGTGTCCCTCGATGCGGGTCACCGGATCGATACAAATGCGTTTGGTGGTCACGGTCGGGGTCTCCAGTTGATTTCCGGGTGGCACCCATGCGCGCCAGGGAATATTCTTCGCGTCGTTGTCGTAATCGTTGTCGTAATCGTTGTCGTAATCGAGGTTATCGTAACGCCCCGGATTCTCTCGCATGCCAAAGTGCATCGTGTCTCCGATTACGACAACGACAACGATTGCGTTTGTGTTTCACTTTTTCGTGTGTTGTTACTGCGAATTGGCGGACAGTACCGGCGTCTTCTTCACGAAGAACAGATAAGCCATGATCCCGATTGCGAAAAAGCCCAGGGTGATCATCATCTCGCCGACCGCCGGAAAATAGTGCCAGCCCGGACCCGGGTCATAGGCGATCAGGAAGGCATTGAAGCGATAGAGTGCGCCGCCCAGCACCACTGCCAGCGAGCTCCAGAAAAGCGCGCGGGGGCGGATGCGCCGGCGCGGGTCCAACAGGATGAGGGAGGCATAGATGAACAGGGCCGCTTCCAGCGTGAACAGGATGGGTTCGGGTCCCCCCCGCAACAGCAGTCCGAGCTTGTCGGCGAGAGCCAAGTCGCCGATCCGCAGCACCAGCCAGGCGATCAGCAGCCAGGGGATGAGCGCGCCGATCCGCGCGAGCATGGTGGTTTCAAGACGGCGGCCCAGGTTGACCGAGGCATAGAGTGACTCGAACACGACCATGCCATAGCCCATGGCGATGGCCGTGACGAGAAACAGCAGCGGGATCAAGTTGCTCTGCCAGAGCGGGTGGACCTTATACCCGGCGATGATCAGCAGCGAGCCCAGCGAGGACTGGTGCATGGTTGGCAGCAGGATACCAACGCCAATGAAGAAGAACAGCAGATGCCGCATCAGCCGCAACAGCCGGTTCGCCTTCATGGCCTCCAAGATCGTGGGTGAGAACTCGATCCAGAGCACCAGAGTATAGGTGGTCACGCACAGCGCCACCTCCAGCATGACCGAATTGAGGTTCAGGTAGCCCGGCAGGAAGACGTTGTAAAGTTGCCAATAGCGCCCGACATCGACCACGATGGAGGCACCGGCCAGGGTATAGCCGAAGACGCTGGTCAGGAGCGCCGCCCGGATCAGCGGATGGAATTGACAGCGGTGGAAGACATAGACCAGGATGGCCATCGCGTAACCACCGCACGCCAGGGCGGTGCCGACGACCACGTCGTAGGTGATCCACAGGCCCCAGGGGAAGCCGTCGCTGAGATTGGCGACGTCGCCGATCCCGAAGACGAACCGGCGCACCAGGAAGTAACCGGCGATCAGGGCCAGGACGCCCATGAAATAGAACTGCGTGGTCAGTAGCCGACCGCCCACGGGACGATAGACCTCAGTCATGGCGGTCCTCCCGCGGCGCGGTGCCTGGATCGAGCGGGGAATCGGTCGGGGGCGCCGGGTCCGCACAGCCCTCGCGGGCGTTGCGGAAGACCGCATAGACCAGCCCGCCGAACAGCAGCGTGGGCGCGAACATGCCCTGGTAAAGGGTGTGCTGAATGGTCTCGGAGAGCCGTGCGCGCGAGTCGCTGCCGAGCGGCGGCAGTCCCAGCTGCTCGAAGGGGACGCCCGCCATCAGCAATTGCTGGGTGCCGCCCGTTTCGGTCTCGCCGTAGATGCGTGGCACATAGCCGGTCACCTTCGCCGTGCGCCACTCCTCACCCCCCAGGCGGTGCAGTGGATAGTCCCGCGTCTCGCCGGGTGCGAAGGTCAGCCGCCGATGCCCCTCGTTCAGGAGCTCGCTCACCGGCCCGAACAGACAGGCGCCGGTGGGACAGGCCGCGGTGCAGGCCGGGATATCCCCCGCGGCGACCCGCTCGGCACAGAGTTGGCACTTGACGATTTTCGGGAAGGGCTTGTCGAACTCGAACTTCGGGATGTTGAACGGACAGGCCAATTGACAGTAGCGGCAGCCGATGCAGGCGTCGGGGTTGTAGCGGACGATACCGGTCGCGGGGTCCTTGGTAAGCGCGCTGACCGGACAGGCCGACACGCAGTTGGGGTCGACGCAGTGCATACAGGCGCGCTTGACGAAGCTGAAGCCACCTTGGCTCCGGTCGCCGGAGGCACAGAGCTTGATCTTGTTCAGGGTCCGACTGTTCAGGTCGTCCGGGGCATCCCACACCCCGCTGACGCCGTGTGACTGCTCGATGTCCGAGTCGTGATCCATCGGCATCTGGTTGGCGGCCTTGCAGCTCACCTCGCAGGCCTTGCAGCCGACGCAGAGGGTGGCGTCGTAGAGGATGCCGATCGCCCCCGGCGCCAGGGTCTTCGGGGGGCGCGCCGCCGCCGGGTTCGGCACCAGCGCGGTCGCCGCACCCGCGGCCATGAGCTTGAGAAAGTCGCGACGATTGCCGTTCATTGGATGCCTCCGGGCCGTTCAAGCCTCATCATCCGTGGTCGCTGTGGATTGGTGCTCCGCCTGCTTCAGTTTCTGGCTGGCCCCCAGGGCATAGACCAGGGCCGCACCGCCGATCGCACCCGCGACCACCGCCGAGGCCACAGTGACGCCGCCGGGATGCTCGGTGAAGACCCCGGGGAAGATCGAGGTGGGGGTGACGGACAGCACCTTGGCCTGTTCATGCAGGGCCTTGTGGAAACCCACCCCCGCTTCCGCGCAGCCGAAGCAGGGGTGACCGATCCCCACCGGCCAAGTGTTGGCGCCGACATCGCCAAACTGGATCGCCGGGCAGTTGGCATAGGTCTCGGGACCCTTGCAGCCCAGCTTGTACAGGCACCAACCCTGGCGATGACCGGCGTCGCCGAACTGCTCGGCAAAGCGCCCGGCATCGAAATGTGGCCGCCGCTCGCAGTTCTCGTGGATCAGGCGCCCGTAGGCGAACCTGGGGCGGCCCTTGGCGTCGAGTTCGGGCAGGCGGTGCAGGGTCAGGTAATAGAGCAGCGTCGCGAGCAGGTTATAGGGCGAGGCCGGGCAACCCGGCAGATTGATGACGGGCAGGCCGCTCCCATCCGACTTGAGGATGTTCTCCAGGCGCAGCGCCTCACCCAATCCGACTGCACCGGTCGGATTCGGCGCGGCGCTCTGCACCCCACCCCACGAGGCACAGGACCCGATAGCGACCGCCGCGACCGCCTGCGGGGCCACCGCGCGCAGCATCTCCTGGGGTGTCCGGCCGGCGACCTTGCAGAAATTCCCATGGTCCGCAGTCGGCACCGAACCCTCAACGACCAGGATGACCCGACCCTGGTTCTGCGCCACAGCGTCATGCAGCGCCTGTTCGGCCTGATGGCCGGCCGCCGCCAGCAGGGTTTCCGAGTAATCCAGTGAGATCAGGTCGAGGATCAGACCCTCGACGGTCGGATGGGTCGCCCGCAGCAGGGATTCGGTACAGCCGGTGCACTCCTGAAAATGCAGCCAGATCACCGATGGCCGTGCCGAAGGCCGATCCAGCGCAGCCATGACCTGCGCGCTCATGCCCAGTGGCAGTCCCATGGCGGCGGTGATGCCGAGCGCAAACGTCACGAAGTCGCGGCGACTGATCCCGCGGACCTCCAGTTGATCGGCCAGGAAGGGGCCGATTGCTTGTGCGACTGCCTGTGCTTCGGTGTTCATGCGTGCTGTCCCACTTTGCGCCTTAACAAAGTAACAACCTGCGTGGGGAGACTCGACCTTGGAGGGCTCCTCGCGACCGCCGCCGGTCAACGTTTCGCTTCGCTACGCTGACCCGAAATCACGTTGTCATTGACAACGATCAAGACTCTGTGAATATAATTATATTCTGATGTTCTGCTAGACTCTTTATAGACCGGATTCGCCCGATTGTCCAATTTCTGATTTCTGACCCGGCGGCCGCGGGGGCGGTCGCGGGCTGATCGAACGAGTCTGAATCGAAGGTGCCAACATCGAAGGGGCCACAGTTTCATGGGCCTAGGGGTGGATTGCCGTGTGCTAGTCTTGGCCTGACGCCCTGGCACCCACCGCCAACATCGGCCTGGCCTGCGCCCGCTTCCGCCGCGAGGAGCACGTATGAACGATCCAAGTCCTGGACCTCGACGCCGTCGGCGCCTGGCGGTCGTGTCGTCGTTCGGCATGGCCGTGCTGCTGCAAACCCTGGGTGCCACCGCCGCGGCCCCTTCAGCGACCGCCGCCGCGCCGCTCCAAGATCGTGCCTGTCTGCGCTGTCATGCGATGGCGACCCTGGCCTACCGGGATGACACCACGGGCAGGCTCGTCGATCTGTTTATCGATCCAGGGCGCCTGGCGGCGTCGGTCCACGGCAAGCTCGCCTGCGTCGAGTGTCACGCGGCTGACTATCGGTACTACCCTCACCCGCAGACCGCGACCGGCGAGCGACTCGATTGTGTCGGCTGTCATCAGGAAGAGCGTGCACCGACCGACTATTCATTCCAAGCCATCACGGCACAATATGCCAAGAGTATCCACGCCAACTCGGACGACTCACAGACGCAGGGCTTCGGTTGCCACTCCTGTCACGACCCGCATGGTTTCCGCGTCTCTCCGGTCGGTAAGCCGCTCGGTGCGATCGTCCGGGACGCTAATCGGGTCTGCCTGACCTGCCACGCGCAGGTCCGCGATCCGGTGAGCGATCTCCACCGGTGGCTGCCCAACCGGGACGCCCATTGGACGGCCGTGCGCTGTGTCGAGTGCCATACGCCGATGGCGGTGAGCACGGATGAGACGCACCGGGTGTCGCACCAGATCCTGCCGGCCAAGGAGAGCAACCTGACCTGCGTCAACTGTCATTCCGGGAGTCAGCCTTTGCTCAGTCGGCTCTACGCCTATCGTTCCAAGGAAGACCTGGCGCGCGACGGGTTGTTCGCCAAGGCGGTGTTCAACGAGGCCTATGTGGTCGGCATGAGCCGCAGTCCGCTGATCGACGGCCTGGGACTGGCCGTTATCGGATTGACCGCGTTGGGGCTGGCGGCCCACGGCGTCGGTCGTTATCGCGCCTGTCAACGCTCACGGGGGAAGCAACCATGAGTGCAATCTATCTGTATCCGCGCTGGCTGCGACTCTGGCACTGGCTCAGCGCCTTGCTGTTTCTGGTGCTGATTGTCTCCGGTGTCAGCATGCACTATGCCGGCACCCCCGGGCTGCTGAGCTTCAAACAGGCGGTGCCGATCCACAATGCCGCTGGCATCGCGTTGACGCTTGGCTGGATCGCCTTCGTCGTCGGCAATCTGATCACCGACAATGGCCGTCACTACCGGGTCCAATGGCACGGCCTGGCGGGACGCCTGATCGCACAGATCCGCTATTACGGTTACGGCATCTTCCACGGCGCGCCGCATCCCTTCGCGGTGACTGCCGCGATGAAGTTCAACGTCCTGCAGCAGTTGAGCTACGTGGGCGCGATGTATCTGCTGATGCCGTTGCTGATATTGAGCGGCTGGGCCTTTCTGTTTGCGTTCTACCTACCGGAGACACTGTTCGGCATCGGCGCGCTCTGGATCGTTGCCATGACCCATCTGACGGTCGCCTATGCCCTGACACTCTTTCTGTTGGTGCATGTCTATGTCATCACGACCGGGGAGACACCCCTCACCAATCCGCGCGCGATGCTGACCGGTTGGCACCGTGAAACCGGGGCGCCGCTGCACTGATGATCCGTCCGTTACCAGCCGCGGCCGTGCCGAAGGCCGCCGGGGATCGCACCATGACTACCTCCAAGCACCGCTTGCGCACTGTCGTCACCAGCCGCCGCCTGCGCTTTGCCGCCATCACGCTGATCGGGCTGGCCCTGGCCTACCAGTTCATCTATCCATTGCTGTTCGATGCCTATGTCGGCAAGACCAACGCGCTCCTGACCTATGCCAGCAGTCAGACCCTGACCGAACCGCAGTTCGAGGCCCTGGCCCGCGACCTCAGTCGGGAGGCCCGTTACGCCAAGGCCGCCGCCATCATCGACACCGATCAGCCGCCGCTCGCCCGCCAGCTCAAGATCGAGTTGCTGATGAATACGCAGTCACTCATCCGGGATACCCAGCCGCGGCATATCGACTATTTCCGGGATGCCGGCATCCGCCGTTACGAGGGGCCGCACACCTGTCTGGGCTGCCACGCCAGCATGACGGTCCGCGGGCCTGACGGTCACCGGCGCACGGTCGACACCCTCGACAACCTGGTCAATACGGTCCACTTCAAGTTTCAGAGCGATTCCGGCGGATTCTCGACCTATGGCTACGATGGACGCCAGGTCAACGCCGACGGCTCCCGCAAGATCCCGGTCGGCAAGATCGACCGCGCCTGCGGCATCCCCGGCAGTTTCACCTGGACCGGCTGGGCCGCACTGGTCGCCAGCCGTCCCGCGGCGGCGCTAGGCGCGGTCGAACCGCGCAGTGAGGGCTGCGGTCAGTGCCACATCGGCGGCAATTATCAGCCGGCGACCGAGAAGATGATGCCGATCGGCGACGTACCCGATGACGCCAAGGACGGCATCGACTGTCTGATCTGCCATGCGACCGAGTACGACATGAACCAGCGCCATGTCATTCGCGATGCGCATGGGCAGCGGTGGAACCAGGATCGCAGGATGCGCGCGGCGCTGTCGGTAGGACCGATTCGCAGCGATCACTGTCTGCGCTGTCACCAGCACAACATGGGCGGCGACGCCTATCTGCACAATCAGGCCGCCCAGGCGCTGGGCACAGAGAATAGGAGGATCCTGCACCGCGGCGCCAAGCGGGGCAATCCCTTCAGCCCCCAGGACGACGTCCATGCCGCGGCGAAGGTACAGTGTACGGATTGTCATGTGCCGGAGGGGCACCGGATCCCCCGCGGACGATTGGGCGTGGACCTGGTCGCCAACGATCTGCCCGGCCAGGAGGTGTCCTGCCAGACCTGTCACACCCGCGCCCCGCACAACAAGTCGCAATACCAGGCGTTACTCAACGGCCACGTGGCCAGATTGGCCTGCGAGACCTGTCATATCAAGGATCTGCAGGAAAACAACGTGGTGCTGCGTGATTGGGTGCATCCGACCTGGAACGCCGAGGAGGGGATCTTCGAGCCCACCGACATCTATCGCTCGGGGGCACCCGGAAAGGGCTTCACCTTCCTCTGGTTCAACGGCAACGGGACCTTCCTGGCCAATGCGCTCGGCAACAACCCCGCAGGGACGACCGACTACGATCCATTGATGCAGCAGATGGCGCGCATCACGGACCCGGAGGTCATCGCAGCGGTGCGCGCGGCGGCACTGAAACTCAAGGAGACCTATCCCGATATCGAGGTCGAGTCGTACGTCAAGACCGCCACCGAGCCGCTGTCGCAACTCTCTCCGGCACTGCTTGAACGGCGCCGCCAGATGATCGACCGGAATCTGCGCGCGCCGATGAACGCGGGGGCCAGCCGGATCTATCCCTTCAAGCTCTTCAACGCCATGATGTACGAGGACATGGCTAACCAGGGACCCTTCGGCGCCATGATCCTGCCGTTCGACTATCCGGTGTACTATGAAACCGGCGACGCCCAGGCGGCGGTCGCGCAGGCGGTGCGCGATCCCATCATCCAGCGCATGTACCAGACGCCATTCAAGCTGTATATGATGGACGAGTTCATGTCCTATTTCGGCGTGACCGGGGGCTGGCAGACCAACTACCCGCTCGTGGACGGCAAACTGGTGAACGTCGAGCCGCACTGGATGCGCCAGATGGGGACCCTCATGGTCAATCACGGCATCCAGAGCCGGGGGCGCGAATGCCGGGACTGTCATGCGCCGGATGGCATCATGGATTTCAAGGGACTGGGATATACACCCGAGCGGGTCGCCGAACTGGAGAGGCTCGATCAGCTCGAAACCCCGCCGCGGTCGGACACGGGGGCGGCGGAACCGGCCTCGGCAGGATCGGTTTCAAGCACTGTCGAGCCACCGCCCGAGTGAAGTGATCATCCATGCAGAGGAACGACAAATGGCCAAAGTAACCAACTACCTGGAGTTCAAGAACCGCCTCAGTGCCCTGCCGCTGCGTGCCCAGCGTCAGTTGGCGGCAAAGTTCATCAGTGATGTGCTGGACCTGGCGAACGATCCGCGTATCCGCCACGCGGTGGAGGTGGCGGCGAAGAGCGACGCCACGGTGGAAGAACTGGCCGCGGCACATCGCGCCGTTCATGCCATCTATGTGGAAAGCAATCCGCAGTCGGACCTGCTGGAAATGGACTTCGCCCGTCAGGCCGCCCACTTTGTGACAGCAGCCTGCCTGGTCAGCCTGTCCCCCGCCGGAAAAACGAACGCGCCCGCCCACCTGGCGCAGAAGGTCGCCATGTATTGCCGCATGGCGAGGACTTGTTCGTGTATGCGCCACGATGATGACGCGCCGGATTTTTCCGCACTGGGGTCCGTCGTCGCGGGACTCGTGGAAGGGCAATATCGGCAGGTGGAGCAGTTTGACGCGCTTTGACGTCGGCTGGACGTACGGTCGAACCGCAACCCCAAGTGCCTACTCGATGGTTGGTTACTCCGGCAGGCGCGAGCCGGCCGGTCCAGCGGATGCGGCGATCAGCGCAGTTGCTCTCGATACCTGAATCAGGCAGTTGCTTACGCCAAGCTCGCCATGCCCGCCAAGCTGTCATCGGGTCGATCCAGCATCCAAACAACCCACCGGGATAATCGCACAATGTGGATAACTCATTGAAAAAATAGGCAAGTCTGGCGCCTTGGCGCGAGGTCCGCTCGTTCTCGGCTATACAACTCCGGGCCCCGAGGCTTGCCGAGAGAGATATGCTGCCTCCGGGACTGCGGATTTCTGATCAAGACCAACAACGATAATCGGGACCAGGGAGACACACCGGTATGGACCAGGACGGCTTTCAAGCCCTCTACGAGCATTCGCCCCTCTGCATTCATGCTCCGGGGCGCGACGGACGACTGCTCGCCAGTTGCCCGTCGGGACTCCCCCAGATCGGCGCCGACAGCGAGGACGCCGTCGGCGGGCGCCAGACCGAAGAAGACCTGCGGCGCCTCAGCCGTACCCACGCCGTGCTCTCGCGCTGTAACCGCAGCCTGGCCCGCGCGCTGGACGAGCGCGCCCTCCTCGACGCCTTCTGCGCCCACTTAGTCGAGGTCGGCGGCTACGGCTTCGCCTGGGTCGGCTATGCGGCGCGCCGCGGCGGCGGTCGGGTCCGCCTGATGGCCCACGCCGGACCGCCGGACGGGGCCTTTGCCACCGCCGTCTTCGTCGCCTGCAACGCCCGCGATTGCCCCAGCGCCTGCCGCGTCGCCTGCATGGGCAGCGAACCGGTCATGCTACCGGACCTGTCGCGCCCCTGCGACCTCGCGCCCTGGGCCGACGCGGCCCTGAGCCACGGCTTCCGCTCCATGATCGCCCTGCCGCTGCAGGCCGCTGGAGCGCCCTTCGGCACCTTCACCATCTTCGCCGCCACCCCCGGCGCCTTCGACGCACCGGCGGTGGCCCTGCTCGCCGAACTGGCCGAGGACCTCGCCTTCGGCATCCAGACGCTGCGCACCCGCGCCGCCCAGGCCCAGGAGGTCCGCACCCTGCGCATCGACGCCGAGCGCGAGGCCCGGGGCCGGCTCGCCGCGAGCCTGCACGACGGGGTCGGCCAGACCCTGCAGGCCCTGAACCTGGGCCTCAAGCAGGCCCGGGAAATGGCCAAGCGCCAGGACCTAGTCCCCGTCGAACTGTTGGAACAGTTGGTCGAGGAGGCCGGCGACGCCCTGCGCGAGGTCCGCGCCGTGAGTTGCGAGCTGCGCCCGCCCTTCCTCGACCGCGTGCCCCTGCTGGAGGCCATCCGGCTCTACTGCACCGACATCGCGCAAAGGGCCGGGGGCGCTATCCAGATCCGCGCCGACGAGTCCCCCTTCGCCCTGGAGGACCGGGTCAAGGAGCAGGGCTTCCTTGCCTTCCGCGAGGCCCTGTCCAATGCGCTGCGCCACGCCGGGGCCAGCCGCATCCTGGTAGTCCTGAGGGTTCGGCCCCAGGACCGCCTGATCCTGGTCGTCCTCGACGACGGCGTTGGTTTCGACACCCGCCAGACCTTCGAGCGCCCCTCTGGGCTCGGGCTCGGTATGATCCGCGAGCGCGCCGAGGGCGTTCTGGGGCGGGCCCGCATCCGCAGCGCCCGTGGCCGCGGGACCCAGGTCCGCATCAGCGTCCCCCTGTCCCGGGAGTCGGCGCCATGCCCCTAGGCGTGATCCTCGCCGACGACCACGCCATTTTTCGCCAGGGGCTCGCCGCCCTGCTCCAGGCGGAGCCCGACTTCGCCCTGCTCGCCCAGTCCGCCGACGGCGAGGCCGCCTGGCAGTCCATCCAGGCCCACGCGCCCGCCATCGCCATCCTGGACCTCACCATGCCCAAGGCCACCGGGATCGAGGTCGCCCGGCGGGTCGAGGCCGCGGCCCTGGACACCCGCTGCCTCCTGCTCACCATGCACGACGACCCCGCCGCGGCGCTCCAGACCCAGGAGGCCGGCGCCGCGGGCTATGTCCTGAAGGACAACAGCTTTGAAGAACTGGTCGTGGCCGTGCGCAGCATCGCCGCCGGCGGGACCTTCGTCACCCCGTCCATCCGGGCCAAGCTTCGCGCCCTCCAGCGCAACAACGGTCACAAGACCGTCGCCCTGTCCCCCCGGGAGTTGGAGGTCGTCCGCCTGATTGCCGCAGGCAGCAGCAGCAAGGAGATCGGCCGGGTCCTGGCCATCAGCCCGCGGACCGTGGATACCTATCGGAACCGGCTGATGGCGAAGCTGGGGTTGCATTCCGTGGCGGAGGTGGTGCGGTGGGCGGTGCAGCGGGGGATGGTGGGCTGAGGTCGCCGACCATCCCGGGCTCCAGCCGACGCCTCAATGTTGTGCAACGAGGACCGCAGCCGTTGAGCCACGATCCGCAACACACCTTGACCGCCTTGGATGTCTTGCAGCAGTTCGGTCTGCGCCTCGATCGGAACATCCCGCGCGGCGTCCTGCCGCGCGCCTTGTCCGTAGATTCGCGTACAGCGCTGTAGGCGACTAATCGGACTTCTTGCCCGTCTTGCGTGGGTTAAATTCCCCTTCAAGCGGCTGACGAGGATACGCAACCTTATGGTCAGGTCTTCGGACGGGCGCTGAGCGGGGGATTGAGGGCGGCAGTTGGCGATGGTGGGTCTGGCCGGCTGTTGGATTGAAAGACCTGACCCTGACGACCCTGCGGTTTCTGTACCGCCGTCACGGCGAGGCATAAGTCAAGACCTGATCCCCTTCGCGTGGACCCCCTTCGCGCACGACGATAGGTTGGCGGTGGCCCCGACGGGTGGGGCGATGTCGGCGCGCTGCGCCAGGCCGGAAAGCTGCTGGGGTTGCGGCTATAACTCAAACCTTCGGTCGAACCTTCAAGTCATGCTGGGGCAGGCCTCCGTCTTCTGTCCGTAGATTCGCGTACAGCGCTGTGGGCAAATTAGCGGACTGCTTGATACTCGCCCGTGCCCAAATTATAGCTGCGAAAGGCGTACGAGGACGCAGGATCCGCGGCTAGGTTTGCGGGCCGCAGCTGGCCGGGAAGGGGCTGATCGGAAGTTGGATTGCAAGACCCTGACGCCCCTTCCCTATCCTGGTCATATACCAAGAATCACCTTAGCTACCAAGAGGACCCATTGATGAAAGAGCCAACGCCAAACAATGACGAATCCATCGCCGGGTTCATAGGTAACTTTCACAAGAGTATCCCGCACGTCGCGACAGGAGAGGTCGACCCATCGAGCTACATCACCTTCAAGGACATATGCGATAAAGTCGAATCAGGTTTGCCGCTCGACTTCACCGGTGTTCCTCCCGGCACTTACACGGGGATTACAACGGCCAAGTTCACCAGCCCCCTTGCCGGAGCGGCCACCGAGAGCTTTGGTCCCGACCCAAAGTGCCTGGAGATGGGGCCGGCGCCCGGCATCCGGTCAGCGAGCACCGCGGCAGAAATGGTTGAGCTATATTGGATGGCCCTGCTGCGGGACGTCCCGTTGGCAGAATACGAAACGAGACCGGAGGTCGCTGATGCCATCGCAGAGATCCGCCAAGCGTTCACAGATGCTCTGGCTGAAGACAACTCAACCGGCGCGCTTCGGCTCGCCCCAAACGCGCCAGCAGATCTGCCTGCCGACTCAGCAGGCGGCCTGGATATCCGGCTACAAACCCTGTTTCGTTGCGGCCTGCCGGGCGAAGACCAAGGGCCGCTCATCAGTCAGTTTTTCCTTCGAGACATCCCCTTCGGCGTGCAGATCATTTCGCCTAGGCAGCGCCCATACCGGATGGGACGAGACTATTTGACGAATTACCAAGACTGGTACCTCGCTCAGCATACCGGAAAGGACAAGCACAACCGTGATTACTCTAATTGTAATTTTTTCGGCGATGATCCGGGCTACTACGCTCAGCCCCGCCGCTATATCTCGACCTTGCGTGATCTCGCCCGCTTCGTCAATCGTGACGCACTGCACCAGGCCTATTTTAACGCGGCGTTGTTCCTGGACTCGATTGGTGCACCACTTGACCCGCTCAACCCGTATGAATCGGTGTTGACCCGAGAAGGCGGATTCGCGACACTGGGTGGGCCGGACCTGCTCACGATGGTGTCCGAAGTAGCGAGTCGCGCACTCAAGGTCGTTTGGCGACAGAAATGGTTGGTTCATCGACGGTGCCGACCCGAGGTCTACGGCGGGCTGCTGCAGATGCAAATGGAAGGGATCCCTTCCTCGAGCATTTCACCCAAAGACTATGAACTACATGGGATCGCTACCAATTCCGAAGTAGCTGATAAGATCAAGAAGAAATTTGGTGGCTACTTCTTGCCCTTGGCCTATTCTGCCGGCTCCCCCAACCATCCCGCGTACGGCGCCGGGCACGCAACGGTGGCGGGCGCTTGCGTCACAATACTCAAGGCATGGTTCAAGGAGGATGCATTCCTCGACGAGCTGATCACGAATCGGCCACTAAAGGAGCCAGAGGAGATGCATGATATGCTCGGTGAGATTCGTGGTTTGGTTCAGCCGGGTGAATTCATGTCCAGCGATCCGATTACCGGCGAGGAACATTTCGAAAAACCCGCCGATTACAGTGGTGATAAGCTCACAATCGGTGGCGAACTAAACAAGCTCGCCAGCAACGTGGCTATGGGGCGCAGCATGGGTGGGGTCCACTGGCGCAGCGACAACACTCGGAGCCTGCGGCTCGGCGAGCAGGTGGCTATCGAGATTCTGCTCAAGCGCATAAGCGAATACGCAGAGCCCAATCCGGCCTTTTCCTTTCAAGCCTTCGACGGGAACACTGTTACCATTGACGGCGATGGAGTACATGGAACTACCCGCTGGCTCAATTGCTAGAGAGAATACCGCGGGGAAATAGTGGTCAGTGAGGCTTGGCAATGTCGCGTCGTCTCGGAAGAAGGCGTAATCAGGGACCGTAATCAGGGACAGACCACGGCGTAATCAGGGCGTAATCAGGGCGTAATCAGGCGTAATCAGGGACAGGCGTAATCAGCGAAATCACGGACAGACCACGGTTTCCCCTGTAAATTAACAGAAACCGTGGTCTGCCCCCAGTATTCCTTATCACCGATAGGCGAGTTATGCGTTATCGCCGAGCAGTCCGGCGATGCAATCTACAAAACGGGCGGCAGTTTCGAGAGCCGCCGCCGAGTGTTCGGGAGGAATATCGGCATTCGGTCCTATTTCGTAATCGGCAACGGCTTTCAAATTGTAGGCTTGGGTAAGGAACGGCGGAAACGTTTTATCAATGCGCGGTTCGTTTCGTGCGAGGCGGTGAAACTCGCGTTGAACCCCCTGGTGCGTTTTTGCGTATTTTCCCGTTTGTTCGAAAATGAACGCCTGAGAGGCGTGAAAGGTTGCGAGATAGGCGCCGCGCCCCGCGTCATTGCTAAGACCAAAGCCCAAGCTTGCGCGGGCATTCGATAGGCATTGGCGCGCCTTTGCAAGGTACCCGCTTGCTTCCGGTGTCATAGGTCAATGCCTTCGCGCCGCAACTCGTGCATGAGGGGTGTGCGTTCTTTGTAGGATCCTGCGCGATAGGGCATGGCATGAATCACTTCCCCTGTTTCTGTGGTGATGTGCGAGGCGGCAAGCGCGATCCGGTCAGCTTCCGCCCATCGGTTATCAAGGTCTTCCAAAAACACGGCGATGTCATAATCGGAATCGGGCCGTGCATCCCCGCGCGCCCGTGATCCGTACAACACAACGCGCTCGATGCGTTTGCCATACAGCGCATCAAGCGCGGCGCGGAATTTGGACAGAATAAGGGAGTTCGCGGTTGCCATGATGGATCTGTACCATAAAATGCGTTGTCCCTGAAATGGATAGAAGCTATCCCTGCAACACCCGGTAAAGCGTCCGGCGCGATACCTTGAGCGATTGGGCCACCGTGTCGGGGCGTTCCCCCTGCTCCAGCAGGGTCCGGGCATGGGCGACCTGTTGGGGGGATAGCAGGGGCTTGCGGCTCATCTTGACCCCTCGGGCAACCGCCGCTGTGCGCCCCGCCTTCGTCCGCTCCTGAATCAAGGAATGTTCCAACCCGTGAGCGTGTCGCCCTCCCTCAGTGCCTTGAGGCATCGGGTCAGTTCAGGCCGCCGGACATGCGCCCCGGTGGCGGTGTCGGTGAAGACGCGAACGCACCCGGCCGCCTTGAGGGCGGCAAGCGGCAAGTCCGGGTTTTGATTGCCGGTCGAAACCCGCGCAGAGCCGATATCCATGCCTTATTCTGTCCCTGATTGACGGCACAGGCAAGCTGTTGAAATGCAAGGGGCGCGAGGGTGTGCCGAGACTCTTGATTTCCGGCACATAAGGCTTGGTTTTGCCGTAGAAGTTTAGGTATCTTAGGAAACCTGTGTTAAAGGGGGATGGGGTCACCATTTAGCTGACCCCGGTGCGGGCACGACCCAACTCCTCGTGCCCAGACACGTTTTTGATCATACCGCGAAGCGCCGCATGGTCACCGCAAACGCGCCGTCAGTTCTCATTGC
>Ga0247839_1000732_pt1 | contig 57241 bp, 39 predicted proteins | sample LaCruzMarch2015__6_FD_192405 | JGI IMG/M metagenome (GOLD analysis project Ga0247839, IMG submission 192405) | Freshwater microbial communities from meromictic Lake La Cruz, Castile-La Mancha, Spain - LaCruzMarch2015_16m | ecosystem: Environmental > Aquatic > Freshwater > Lake | place: Spain...
CTTCTACACCCGCACCCCCGCCGGATTCTATACGCCCATCGCACCGCGGTCCGGCGTGATCTGTTCGCGGGTGCTGCCGGGGCTGCAATTCCGCCCGACCGACCTGGCGCGCCGACCGGAGCTCGAGGCGCTGCGTGATGATCCGATCTATGCCGGCTTCGTCCTTCCCGGTTGGCGCGCGGATCGGGAGCGCGCGGCGGCCGCGGTGCGGCGGGCCGATGCGCAGATGCGGCGGGCCGACGCGCAGACCCGGCGGGCCGACGCCGAGGCCCAGGCGAAACGCGAGGCATTGGACCGGGCCGAGGCCGAGGCCCAGGCCAAACGCGAGGCCGAGAACCGGGCCGAGGCCGAGGCGCGGCGGGCCGACGCCGAGGCCCAGGCCAAACGCACGGCCATGGACCGGGCCGAGGCCGAGGCGCAGCGGGCCGAGGCCGAGGCGCAGCGGGCCGACAGCGAAGCGCAGCGGGCGGTCGAGCAGACCCGGCGGGCCGACGCCGAGGCCCAGGCACGGCAGCGCCTGGAGCAAGACCTGGCGGCCCTGCGGGCACGCCTCGCGCGGTAGGATGCGGTGAGGAACGAACTGCATCGCCGCACGCACGGTCCGTGATGCGGTTCGTTCCTCACCGCATCCTACGGGGGCGGTTACGAATGGCCTCAATCGATGACAGCAAGACAACACGAACGCCCATGCGCCATTCGCGGTTTCCGTCGGGCACTCACACTATGGAGCAGCCATGTCCAGCCAGGCCCCCGCCCTACTCCCGATGCTGCAAGGCTTGATCGGCACTCTGTCGGTCAGCAGCCTTTCGCCGACCTTCGACCACAGTAACCGACCGCTCATCAATCTGTTGGCCGGCTGGCTCGACGCAGCCGGATTCCGGGTCGAGATCCTGCCGATCCCCGGCCATCCGGGCAAAACCAATCTGCTCGCGACCCTGGGCGCGGGGCCTGGCGGACTGGTCCTGGCCGGACACACGGATACGGTTCCCTTTGACGAGCCCTACTGGTCCTACGACCCACTGGCGCTGACCGAGGCGGACGGCCGCTACTATGGGCTCGGCACCGCGGACATGAAATCCTTTCTGGCCCTGGCGATCGAGGCGGCGCGCGGACTGACGCCGCGGGACCTGACCCGACCGCTGATGATCCTCGCCACCGCGGATGAAGAGTCGTCGATGACCGGCGCCCGCGCCCTGGTCGCTACGGGCCGCCCGCTGGGGCGCTATGCGGTGATCGGGGAGCCGACCGGTTTACGACCGGTGCGCACGCACAAGGGGGTGATGGGCGAGGCGGTGCGGCTGATCGGGCGCAGCGGCCACGCCAGTGACCCGCGCCTGGGCAACAATGCGCTCGAGGGGATGCATGAGGCCCTGACCGCCATCCTCGCCTGGCGCGATGAGTTGCAGCGCACCCATCATCACCCGGCTTTCGCGGTTCCCTATCCGACCATCAATCCGGGTTACATCCACGGCGGCGACAACCCCAATCGCATCTGCGGCGAGTGCGAACTGCACCTGGACCTGCGCGTGCTGCCGGGGCTCGACCCCACGGATCTGCGCGACGAACTCACCCGCCGGGTTTCGGCCGTGGCCGAACGGCGCGGGCTTGCCTGGGTGGTGGAGCCGTTGTTCCCACCCATCCCGCCGGTCGAGACACCGGCAGGTGCGGCCATCGTGCGCGCCGGCGAGGCACTGACCGGCCACACCGCTGAAGCCGTTGGTTTCGGTACCGAGGCCCCGTTTTTCGACCAGTTGGGGATGCAGACGCTGATCCTGGGCCCCGGCGACATCGCCCAGGCCCATCAACCGGACGAGTTCCTGGAGATCGCCCGTATCCCGCCGACCATCGAACTGCTGCGCGGGTTCATTCGACGGTTTTGTATGGAATGAGGATGCGCTCGAACCGGATGACGACGGCCGTGACGTTGTCGCGTCCACCGGCCTCGCAGGCCCGCTGCACCAAAGCCTGGGCGATCCGCCCGACGTCGCTACCGCCATTGGTCCCGCCAAGCAGCACGGCAATTTCCGGATCACCCAACTCCTTGTCCAGGCCGTCGCTGCACAGCAGATAGCGGTCGCCGTCACGCAGAGGCTCGATGCGGGTGTCGATCTCAACCCAATCGTCCGCGCCGATGGCGCGGGCCAGGACATTGGAATAGGGGTGGCCTTCGGCCTGTTCCGGGGCCAGCAGTCCCTGATCGACCAGCGCCTGCACCTGGGTGTGGTCACGGGTGAGGCGGGCGATGACGCCGTCGCGCAGCCGATAAACGCGGCTGTCCCCGACCCACAGGATGCCGCAGTGATCGCCGACCGCGATCAGGGTGACGATGGTGCTGCCGATGACGTCACTGTCGGCCGCCGCGGATTCATCGAATAGAGCCCGGTTGACGGCCGTCAGCGCCGCCCTGACAGCGTCTCCTGCCGCCCCGAGCAGGCGGGGGTGCGGCAGTGCCGCAAGCGCCTCGACCAGCAGCCGACTTGCCCGGCCGCCGTCGCGGTGCCCACCCATCCCGTCGGCGACGGCCCAGAGCCCCAGGTCGGGGCGGTCCAGGAAGGCGTCCTGATTGACGGCGCGGCGCATCCCCTGATCGGTCGCGCCACCCGAGATCCAGCGGAAGCCGGGGCAGGGATCATCCACGTCACGCCTCCGGACCCACGGTGCGCGGCGCCTCCCCGAGCAACCGCCAATCGCCCCCTGACCAATCGCCATTGAGCAGCGCGGCAAAGCCATCGGGCGGCGGCAACCCCTGACAGGCCAGAAGCGAGGGTGCGACCAGGTCGGACCCCTGGCCCCACCACAGGCTGTAGGCGAGGAACACCTGATTCATGGCATGGTCCAGCAGGGTCGGGCAGGCGCCGACGGCCGGTCCGTCGGCCGTGGTCAGGTGCCAGGCATTGGGTCGTCCACGACCTGGATCGGGAGGGCAGATCGCGCCGGCCGCGCCGCTGGGGTCACCCAGCGCCAGGACCTCGGCGTCGAAGTCATCCAGCGAGAAGGGGTCATCGAGGACGGACAGAGCCAGCGCCTCCGCCCGCTCGAACCAGTCGGTGACATGCAGTAACCGGCAGGGGTTGGTGCCCGTCGGCAGCGAAGCCGCGATGGTGAGCGGGAAGTAACGTCCCACTCGGTCCACGCTCGGCATCAGTATCCCGGCCCAGGCCCCCTGCCCCGCCACGCCGGGACTGAGCACAAAGCGCCACAGCGGGCTGGTAAGGTATTGCTCCAGCCAAGCCTCGCCAAGACGGGTGCGGCTGGCCGCCAGGGAGGCTTGCAGCCATTGGTCCCAGGGCTCGATCAGCTCGGTGGATAAGCGCCGACCGACGAAGTCACCCAGGTGCGGGAGTTTGCCGTAGAAGCCGGTACCGACCGGGTTCCCCGTGCTCATAGGCGCTCCGGGCAGGCGAAGCCGCGCAATTCGTCGAGTTGGAAAGGATTGCGCACACTCATCGCCCGCAAGTCGAAGGCTGCCGACAGCCCGCCTAGGGCAAAGGTCACGCGGAACAGTTCCGGCTGTCCGGTCGGTTGCAGCTTGGCGCGGTCCAGCACCCGAAACCAGGCCCAGGGACCCTCTTCGGTCTGACCGGGCGTCTTGCCGTCGACCCCGGTGAACAGCAACCGCACCTGTCCGAGTCCGTCGGGAGCCGGCCACTTGAGCACCTGCGCCTTGATTGGCCCGTGCCGGTAATCAAGGATCTGACCGCCCAGATCGAGAGTGAACTGCGTCGCCCGGGCGTCGAGGCTGGTCGGCGTCAGCGCAAACTCCACGGCCGGGACCTTGGCGCCGGCCGCGAAAAAGGCGTCACGGATGGTCGCGGCCCGTTGAAACTGCATCAATACCGACGCGGGGATGCCGAAGTCAGCGTTCACCCAGCGCCACTGGCGGCGCGAGGTGTCCGCCAGGGGGGCCAGGTTGGTCTTGAAAAAGGTCTCCAGCAGTCCGCCGGGGCCGAACAGTTGCCCGAAGTCGGCCAGGGTGGTGTCCCGCGCGCTGCCCTTATCGAATGGATAACGGCCTTGGATCGCCTCGCGGCAGAAGGGCAGGATCTCGGATATCCAAAGGTTGTTCAGGTGTGACCGCGCGCCCCCGGCTACCAGTCCGGCGCTGTCCTCCGCCAGCGAGCCGAGCAATGCGGCAAGGACCGGCGGCTGGGCGGCGGCCGCCTGTTTGGCCGCCTGGATCTCGGTCCCGGTGCCGACCGCCAGGGTAGGGCGCCCGGTGGTGGCGGCAGCGGCCACTGAACGCAGGTGTGCTCCGAGTTGGCCGACACTCTCCAGCGACTTATCCAGCGGTGCGGGTCGGTCGCCCTTGCCCTGGACCAAGTCGTGCAGCCAGGCGAAACGGCGCGTCACATAGGTTTCCGGCGCCTCGCCCGGTTGCTCCTGCATCGTGGGGGTATCGAAATAGCGGCCGACCTGGTTGCGCAGGTTAGTGACCATGCTCGTGGCGCCGGCGGCTCTGGCCGCGATCTTGGCCGCCTTGTCGCCGGTCGCCTCCGATTCCGTCGGACGATCGAGTTCAGTCTCGCGGGCAGCCGCCACCAGCAGCCGACGCAACGGCGAATCGTCAGGAGAGGCGAGCGCATCGGCCACCTCGGCCGCGTGCGGCAGGTCTCGCGCCGGGACCAATCCGAGGTCTTCCAGCAAGCTGTTCCACTGCGCCACATAGTCACGCAGGTAGGCCGTGCGGACGGCTTCGATCAGCGCCTTGGCCTCGGGGCTGCCGGGGGTGAGCCGCGCGGTCGGACCCAGGACCCAACTCTCCGCGGCCTCGTCCGCGATCAGGCGGGCGGTCACCGCGTCGAAGCCCTGATGATAGCCCGCATAGGTGTAGAGCGCGGGAATGCCCTGGTTGATCGGCTTGCCGCTGCGCCGCTGGAACACCAGGTTGGCCAGATCGCCGCCGGCGGTGACGATGGTGAAGTCGGGCAGCCCCCCGCCCGGCCCCGCCTGCTTCAACTGTGCATAGACCCGGGTGGCCAGCGGGGCACTGCTCAGGATCTCGCGGGCCTGCCCGATCAGATCCGCATCCAGCGCCAAGGGTAACGGACTCGGCCGAGTCTCCAGCAAGGCGGCCAGATGGCCGGCCAGCGCCTCACGCTGCTCGGTCGTGGTCTCCCGCGGCAGACTGCGCGCCCAGTCACGCTCAATCCACGTCTGCAACTGGTCGGGATCGTAGTGCTCCGCATCGTCCAGCATCAAATAAGAGCGCAAGGCCTCGTAGAGAGTCGCCGGGTCGGCCGCGCCCTGGCGGATTTGCTCCTCCAGCCGCAGGATCACCGCGGGCAGCAAGGCACGCAGCAGAACCCGTCGATAGGTGCGCTGCGCCTGGGAACCCAGCTTGCCCCCCTGATACAGACCGAACCCCATGGTCAGCGGGGTGCCGGCGTCGCGCTCGGCATACCCGCCGGAAATGCGCCGGGCAGCGTCGAGCAGCGGCAGGACGGCGAGCACATCGCGCCCGCTGGGCTCCAGCGCATCGATCTGGGTCTGGATGGCGGCGACCTGGGTGGCGACCTCGGTGATATAGGCGCGATTGCGCGCGTAACTCACACTCCAAACGGCCGCGGCCGTCACGGCGAGCAGCACGGCCCCCGCATACGCGCCCCAGCGCAGCCAGCGCCGCCGCTGTTCCTGGCGCGGGTCGAGCCCGGCGAGCGGGGCCTCAGGAAACACCACATCGGTGAGCAGACGGTTGACGAAAAACGTCTTGGCCGTGCCGTTGAATGGCGCCGGCCCCTGGCGCCCGAGGCCGAAGTTGGCGGCGATCGCCGCGAGCACCCGGTCGATCGGGGTACCGGTCTGGGTGCCGCTGGTAAAGTAGACCCCGCGGACCAGCGGCCGCACCTCATAACGGGTGGACTCCAGCGCGTCAGTGAGAAACTGCTCGATGGTCTCGCCCAGTGCGGCGAACTGACGCGGAAAGTTGAAGACCAGACCGCGCCGCCGGGGGTCACGCTCCTCCTGCATCCGCCCGAGCAGACGCTGATCGAGCCGCTGCGACAGCGCCTGATGCTCGCCGCGGAAACCGCGCAGCGTCCCCGCGGCCGTGGGGGCGGGGTCGAAGGGGAAGGTCATGCCCCAGACCTGTTCACGCCCCTCTTTGCCGAGATCCGCGAAATATTCCATGAAGCCGGCCACCAGGTCCGCCTTCATGAAGAGGACATAGAGCGGCACGCGAATGCGGAAGGCGGAGTAGATCTCCTGGACCCGCAGACGGATCGCCTGGGCATGGGCGGCGCGTTCGGTCGGGGAGAGTTGCAGCAGATCGGACAAGCTGACCGCCACCAGCACCCCGTTGATGGGGCGACGCGGGCGATGGCGCTTGAGCAGCGCGAGGAAGCCGGTCCAGGCGGCGTTGTCGACCTGGGCATAACTGTCCTGCGTGGTGTAGCGCCCCGCCGTGTCCAACAGTACGGCCTGATCCGAGAACCACCAATCGCAGTTGCGGGTGCCGCCCACGCCCTGGACCGGGTCCTGACCCAGCCGCTCGGCGAGCGGGAAGCGCAGCCCCGAGTTGACCAGGGCGGTGGTTTTGCCGCAGCCGGGCGGACCGATGATCAGATACCAGGGCAATTGATAGACCCAGTGTCCGCCGAGCCCTTTGCGGCCCTCGGAACCCTTGAGCATCGACAGCGCCTCATCGAAGCGCTGCTTCAGCGTCGCCAGCTCCTCCGCGGAGGCGGTCTGCGTCGGGTCGGGCGCGGCGGCCGGACCGGACGCGAGTTGCTCCATCAGGCGGCGGTTGCGCCGCCGCGCCACGACTGCCGCGCCGATCTGCCACAGCGCCCACAGGGCGAAGAGGATGCCGATGACCCACCAGCGCGGGGCTTCCGGTTCCAGCGGCGCGCTCCCGGCGAATCCGAACAGGGGGCCGATAAACCACACCAGGGCGGCCAGCGCGGCGGTGCCCAACAGGGCCAGGAACCACCGCGCCGTGAGAAATCCAAACAGTGCTTTCATGGTGCGAGTCCCTCGGCGCGGGGTACGGACAGCGCCCCCCCGGCGGGCAATTTGGCCGCGCTCGGCCGCTGCAGCGTGATCTCGACGCGCCGGTTGCGCGCATCGCGCGGGTTCTCCGGCACCACCGGCTCAGCGTCGGCGCGGCCCTCACCGGTGAAGCGTCCCGGGTCCCCGGTGAGTTGCCCGAGCCGTTTGGTCACCTCGTCCGCGCGCGCTTGCGACAGGTGCCAGTTGGACGGATAGCGCAGCGACTTGATGGGGGCGCTGTCACTGTGGCCGGTCACCAGCACCGGACCGGGCAGTTGCGCCAGGGCCGCGGCGATGCGTTCGATCAACGGTACCACCGTGGGGGTGAGGGTGGCCTGCGCCGAGGCAAAGAGTCCGTCACCGCGGATCGTCAGGGTCTGGCCTTGCGGTCCCTCCACGACGCCGATCCGATCGGCGCGGATATCGTCGGCCAGCAGGGTACGCAGCGTGATCTGGGGGACCTCCGGCACGGGCGCGACCGGCGGCGGCAGGGCGCGGCGCGGCCGGTCCGCCGGATCCGGAATCCCCCGATCGAGGGTGGCCAGCGACAGATAGACCGGGTCGGAGTCGCGACTCAGCGCGAAGGTGAAGGCGGTGAAGAGTCCGAGCAGCAACAGACCGGCGACGGCGGACAGCACCCACAGCGGCACCTGCTGGATCAGCGGATCGCGCTGCGGCGTGACACCCCGCCAGTGCGGGGAGAGTTCCCGCTCCGGTTCGCCGCGCTGGGCACGGATGGTCTGGTACAGGTTGGTGCGGACCCGTTCGAGTTGATCGCGGCCCCCGTCACGCACCCGGTAGCGGCCTTCGAAGCCTTGGGCCAGACACAGATAGATCAGTTCCAGGAGATGCAGGTTCCCTGCCGGGAAGGTCAGCAGGCGGTCGAGCGCATCGAAGAACTTTTCGCCGCCCCAGGTCTCGTTGTGGAAGCTGACCAAGAGCCCCTGTTTGCTCCAGATGCTCTGGCTGCCCCAAGGCGTGTCCAGCACCGATTCGTCAAGCAGGGCGCACATGACATAACGGGCCGGCAGTACCACGGTATCCACCAGGCCGCGGGCCCGGGCGCAGTTCTCAAAATCCCGCACCTGACCCACCAGACGCTCGCGCAGCCCCGCGGGGTCACGGTGCGCGGCGCTGCCCCGCAGTTCGCCGGCGACGCTGAGCAGGTCACCGGCACAGGCGACCAGTGGGTTGTCGGTGGCGATCGGCAGCGGCCGCGGACCCGCCCCAGGATCAGCCGCGGCCGCCGGACGCGGCGGCGGCGGATTGAACGCCGGGGGGGACATGGGCGGCAGGGGTGCGCCGACGGCCGGCCGCCGACCGCCGGGAGTCGGCCGGATGACGGTCGGACCCGCGTCATTGGGATCGAAAAAGGGATCGTCGACCGTCATACGCTACTCCCGAATCGCCCACAGGGTCAATTGCAAGCCCGGAAACTCACCGCCGATGTGCAGTCCCAGTCCCCCGCCGGTGGTCAAGGGTTTCCAGAACTCGCTCGTGCGGTCGAGTTCGAAGTAGTCGCAGCCGGCGTGATAGGGAATCTCCAGGGGGGCCGTGGGCAGGGGCCGCAAGGCAATCCCCGGCAGGGCTAGTTTGACGAACTCCTGAATGCGCTCGATGGGTCCGATCTTGGCCTGGGCCGGGAAGCGGTTGCGCAGGACTTGCGAGTCCAGATCGGCCTGCGCGGCCAACACGAAGCGCGCTCCCGTGAGCAGGGACCGATCGGCCACCAGTGCCACCCGGAAACCGAACTTACGCTCCTCGATCGGAATGGCCACGGCACGCTCGACCAATTCGCGGCTGAGATAGTCCCGCAGACGCTCCATGAGCGGGGTGAAGGTCGCATCCAGATCCTCGTGCCGGTACGGCGGGAAATCCGGCGGGCGTTTGGCTTCCGCCGCATAGGTGGCGAGTTCACCGGCGAGCCCGAGCAGGAAGCGGTAGCAGGGCTCCGGATGCAGCCCTTGGATGCGCGAGAGATGGACTGTCACCGGTTCGCTGCGGTTGATCAACTGGAGCATCAGGAAGTCGGCCCAGTCGGCGACCCCGCCGCGCCCGCCGCCGCGCACCCGTCCGGCGCGCGCCTCGGCCTGGCGGTGCAGGAGCCCGGTCACCTCCTCCAGGAAACCGGCCAAGCGGCTGGACGTCCGCACGTCCAGGCTGGGCGGGATGTACGCATCATCGAGGACCACCAGACGATCGGCGCGGCATTCCAGTACCCGGGCGATACCGCAGCAGGCAAAGCCGTCGCGGGCGTCGCGTTCGCGCAGCAGCCGCAGATCGAGGCGTCCGACTTCCAGCAGCGCCTCGGTGGCCGCGCCCAGACTGTTGTCACGCACCGTCAACTCACCGGCGCGGTAGCGCAGCATGGTCTCCTGGACCGCCGGGCCGCCGCTCTCCGGAGCGCCCGGGCGGCGCAGCGGCAGCGCCAGGTAGAGGATCTGGCCGGCTGCGGCATCGTCGAGGAGCAGCGGCGGCGGCAGCGGATCGCACCGCGGAGCATCGACGGGGGTGCCGTCCGGCAGCCGGCCGACGCAGGCGGTGACCGCCAGCCGGCCCTGCGCGAGCAGATCCCGGTCAATGGTCAGCCGCGACAGGCCCCAGGGATAGGGGCAACCGAGTCCGGATTGGGACTCCACCAGATGTTCCAGATAGCGGTCGTGTTGCTGGAAGTGGTGGGGCTGCAGAAACAGCCCCTCGGACCACAACACACGGTTGTCCCAGGCCATGGTCTCTCCCTTAGCGCAGTTGAGCGGAAACGGCCGCTGCCCGGACCTCGACCTGGACCGTGTTGGTCTGGTCGGGCGTCAGCGCGACGAGCGCACGCCACCCGGCGCGGTCGATATCACGAAAGGCCGCGACCACCCCGAGATGGCTGGCCGCGGGGTTCAATGGGTGCACGACCAGCCGCCGCTGACCCGGCACCAGCGTGACCTCTTCGCGCGCGATCAGGTCGCCGCCCAGGGTCGCGGGAGCGCGATCGTAAAGGCTGAAGAAGTCCGCGCCCGCAAAGGCGCCCTCGCCCTTCAATTCGTAAAGCCGCACCACGATCGGCAGCGCCCGCCCGCTCGGATCACGATTGGCATCGGGGGCGGCAATGACCTCGACCCGCAGTTCCGGCACCGGTTTCTCCTTCGGCTCGTCCTTGGGAGCCGCCTCGGGCTTGGGCTTGCTTCCGCAGGCCGCCAGTGCGGCGGACGTCACCACCGCCGCCAGCAGACTCAGGAACTGTCGGCGCCGTGCCGGTCCGATTGGGGTTTCACTCATAGGGTTGCCCTCCTGATGCCGGATGATTCGTCTACGGTTTCGCGCACGCCGCGGTCACGGGGATGAGTCGGAGCGGACCGGCCCGCGCCCCGGCCCGCGCCATGGAGTCGGTCCGGCGGCCTTGCCGCGCGCCTGCGCCAGCCGCTGGATCTGATCCTCGTAGGCATGGGTAAAGGCGTCCCCGAACAGTTGCATGAAGTCGTCCGCCGCGTCCGTCGCCACCTGGGCGAAGGTCTCGGTGAAGAGATCCCAAAAGCGCGCCTTGCGCGCCATGGGCAGGAGCTTGTCGAGCCCGGAAGCGGCACCCAGCCGCTGTTCCAGTTCGGCGGGCTCAAAGCGCGCGAGCAGTGCCCGCAAGGCGGCCCGCAAGCCGGCGATCATCGCCATTTCGTGGGCCTGAATATCTTCAAAGGCGGCACGTGCGGCCTCGCCGGCCGGGAGATAGCCGGGGCCGGACCGGAACAAGAGCCGCTCCAGCGCTTCGTCCACCCCGACGGAGAACTTATACGGGTTGTTCTCGACGGCCCGGATGGTGGTCACCTCGCACCGCAGCTCGCTCTTGAACTGGGCACGCACCTGCATGGTCGCGGTCAGGCCCGCGGTGAGGTCACGCATCAATTGCCCGGCCTCGCGCAGAAACAGGTCGGGATCGCGGACCTGGGTCGGATCGCCGGTGCCGAGGCCGGCCAGAAAGGCCGCGAGCCCGCTGGCGTCACCGCCCGGCAACGCGGCGGGAGCGGCGACGGTCAACGGACCCGGTTCCGCCGCCGCAGGTCCGGCGGCCATGCGTGGCGTTGGTGCGACGACAGCGGCAGGCGGGGCCGCGGGGGCGGCGCTGGGGCTGGTCAGCGGTGCGTCCGGCTCCCGGAGTGCTGACCACAGGGGCTCGTCGAACGGGGGCGAATCAACGACAGACGCCGCGCCTGCGGGCGCATCGAATGCGGGTTCCGGGGGCGCCGCCGGGGCGAACGGCTCCGTCCAGACCGGTTCCGCATATGCGGCCGACGCGGCGACCGGTACCGCGGCGGCGGGGCTGGCGGCTGCCGGGCCCAAGGCGTCGGCCATCAGGTCATATTCGTCCGGGAATAAGGGTTCCGCGGGCCGCTGCGGCTGGCTTGCCATGGGCTGGCTTGAAACGGCCTGGGTCTCGGGCGCACGCAGATAAACATGCTCGAAGGGGGTCGGCGCCGGCGCGATCAGCGGCGCGTCGGCACGCTCGGCGGGTCCGCCGAGGTAGGGGTCGAACGCCACGGCATCGGCGAACAGGTCCTCGGCTTGCGCCCGCCCGGTCGCGGCGCTCGCGGGGGCGGGCGCACGCGGGGTTCCCGGCATCGGCACCCCGCTCTGCCCGCTGGAGCCAAGGATGTCCATGATGTCCGCGTTCACGCGCACTTCAGAGCCGAGCGTCGGCACCTCATCGTCGCCGAATCCGAGCGGGTCGGTCGCGTGGGATGCTGATGGTTCCGCGGGCGCGCGGTTGGCGGCGCCGCTCTCGATGCACAGCTCATAGCCGCCCACATGCAGGATATCGCCGACCTGGATCTGCACCCGCTGACCGACCGGCAGCCGCTCCGCGGCCTGATTGAGAAAGGTCCCGTTCGTGCTCAGGTCAGTGACCCACAGGCTGCCGTCGCGCAACTCGAGGCGCGCGTGATGCCCGGAGATGACGCGCTCCGGATCGCTCAGCGGAAGATCGTTGTCCGGGCTGCGGCCGATCGTGCAACCCCGTGCGGACACGCCCCAGCTGACGGGCCGTTCAGGCGCCACGCCGCCGTCGCGCGCGACAGTTATCGTATACTCCATGCCGTGCACTGACTCGTTATCATTTGAGAAGCCTCAGTATAGCCGACTTCGGGTCATGGTCTAAGCGGCGTCGGCCGCGTCCGGCAATTCAGGATCCGCGCGGAGAGAGTACCTCAAGGACTGGATCGGTGCATCCGTCGCGGTGCCGGACCACCGGCCTTCCGGCCGGTCGGCTACAATGAGCGGACCATCGGCGTCGGCATGATCCATCACCAGGCCGCAACCAGGACCCAAGGACGGTCATGACCGGCCGGCGCTGGACGCCAGCGCCCACCAGGTCCGCACGATCCGTGAAGGGGACAGATGAACGACGAAGCGACCAAGGTGATCGGGACTACCAGCACGGACCCCGCGGCGGTGACCCGCGTGCCGGACCATACCCCGACAGCGCAACCGCGGCAGGCCTCGCCTGAACCGCCGACCGCGGCCCAGCAGGCGACGCGTCTGGCGGACCGTCCGGCCGCGTCGGCCGCGTCGGCCGCGCCGAACAGGGAGCCGGACCCGGCGGCTGCGCCCCCGGTCGCCGACCCGACGCCCGCCTACGGCATTCCCCCCGGCACGCTGTTGGCCAATACCTACCGGGTCGAGCGCATGCTCGGCGGCGGCGGCATGGGAGAGGTCTACCTGACACGCGACGAGCGGGTCGGCGTCCAGCACGCGGTGAAGGTGATCCGCCCCTCGATGGCGGCCAACCGCCAGGTCATGGATCTGTTCTACCGCGAAGCCAAGGTCCTGCGCGGGGTCCGTCATGACGCCGTGGTGAGCTACGATGGCTTCGTGCGCGATGCTGACGGACGGGACTACCTGGTCATGGAGTATGTGGACGGACCCTCCCTCGGGGAGCGGTTGCGCCGCGGGCCGCTCCCGGTCGATGAGGTCCTCACCCTGCGCGACCGCCTCGCCGCCGGGCTCGCCGAGGCCCACCGCAAGGGGGCCGTGCACCGCGATCTCTCGCCGGACAACGTGATCCTGCCGGGCGATCAGGTGGCCGCCGCCAAGCTGATCGACTTCGGACTCAGCAAGCTCACCGACCCTACCCAGGAGACCATCATCGGGTCATCCTTCGCCGGCAAGTACCGCTTCGCCTCGCCCGAGCAATTCGGGCTCTGCGGCGGAGCGGTCGACGGACGCTCCGATATCTACAGCCTGGGTCTGATCCTCGCCGCCGCCGCGCTCGGCCGCCCGCTGGCCATGGGCGAGTCTTTCGCGGACGCCCTGGGGACCCGCCAACGTGTCCCGGACCTGACCGGGATACCGCAGACCCTGCAGCCCTGGTTGGCTGCCATGCTCGACCCCGATCCGGCACGCCGTCCGGCGGACCTCGATGCACTGCTGACCCACTGGCCCGCGGCGACCCGGGTCGACCCGCTGCCCCGTTCCGCCAACGCCGATGCCCAGGCGTCGGAACCCGTTCGGACCCTGGCGTCAAACTCAGCGCCAGCCGCGCGCCGGTCTCCGCGGGTGTGGCTCCTCAGCGGCGGCGCGCTCGCGCTGGCCGCGGTTGCCGCCGGCATCTATGTGGCGCTGCAACCACTGGAACCCGGCGCCCACCCGCCAACGGTGACACGCCCGCGGCCCACGACCGAACCCAGGCCGACACCGCCCGTTGCGGCGACGCCCGAACCCGGCGCGTCCGCCACACCAGCCGGCAACCTGGAGCAGCTCATCGCGGCACACCGCGACGACGCGGCGCTGCGCGCCGCCCAGAGCCTGATCGCGGCCCGGTCGGCGGCCCCCGCGGCCGGGGCCCAGCCGCTCCCGACCGGAGCCTTCCTGGCGCTGGCTGATCAGTTGCGGACCACCGGCCGGCCGCACGACGCGTTCACCTTGGTGGAAGCCCTGATCAGCACCGGTGAAACGGTGCCGGTCGACAGACTCTGGTCACTGGCCCAGGACCTGCGCACCGCCGGCCGACTCGACCCCTGGTTCTTCCTGGTGCGCAACCTGGCAAACCGGGGCTATGGCCCGGCCAGCTTCGCCATGGGCGAAATGTACGATCCTCAGCACTGGTCGGCCGGTACCTCGCCGCTCGCGAAGCCCCGCGCGGACAAGGCCCGGGAATGGTATGAGCAGGCCCTGAGTCAGGGTGTCCGCGAGGCCGGCGAGCGGCTGGCAGCACTCAAGACGAACGGTCCGTAGGGGCGGGTTTCAAACCCGCCCCTACGCCACGGCCAGGTCTGGATAGCACATGCGAAGGCACTAACTCGCGCCGAGGGCCGATCAGGACTCGTTCCCCAACTGGTCCAGGTCCAGACCCCAGCGGTCCAGCATCTGGCGGTAGACCGTCAGTTCGGCGTCCGCGAAATAGCCGTCCGAGCGGGCGATCAACAGCAGCGCACTGGCCAGAAAACGGCGTTGGTCCGGCTCGGTGACGCCGGCCAGCACGCCGTCCACCCAGTCCATGTCCGCCAGACCCACGTAGCGGGCCGTTCCGGCGTGGGCGATGAGGTCATCGCAGTAGGCGTCGAACACCTGTGCGAACAGGTCCCGATCCGCGTCCAGCGTCTCCAGTATCCCGAGGCGCTCTAGGATGTCGATCTCGCCCTCGGCGACATCGCCGTCGCAGACGATGAACAGTGCGATGAGCCGCAGGCAGGCCTGTGGGCTGTTCTCCGGATAAGGGGTCAGTTCGGGCTGGGTCATGAGGACTCCGTCGACGATCAAACGACACAAGGCGCGGCATGATCGCACAGGCCGCCCCCCGCGGACGATCGGAACCATTGCCAGGGTCCGTCGCGAACGCGGAGAATCAGCGGTTACGGCGTACGCGCCACCATCACGGACCTGCCGCCATGTTCTTCCCGATCCCCGAACCCGTCCGCCGTCAGGCCAAATCCCCGCATGAGCTGGCCATGGTCAATCTGGTGCTGTTCAACCTGCTGCTGCTGATCGCCCTGCTGGGCGGGAGCTTCGTGGAGGCGGATTCCTCCCTGGCGCCCTACAAGGTCCTGGGGGTCGCGGTACCGCTGTGCATCTCGCTCGCCATCGTGGCTTATACCTGGGTGTGCGCGCGGCGTGCCGCGCGCGACGGCCCCTGGTTCCCGGCCGCCCACTGGCGGTTGGCGGGGACGCGCTACAGGATTCTGTTGATCGCCTACCTGGTCGGTACCGGCTTGATCGGACTGGGCTGGCTGCTGGCACACGCCCAACAATCAGCCGGGATGCAGGATTTGATGTTCATCGCGCTGCAACGGGTGGCGATCGCACCCATGTTGATAACGCTGATGGTGCTCGTCATGTTGGAGTCCGGCGCCATCTATCAGGCCCAGCGCGGCGAAGTGCCGGACGCGCTCGTCAAGCGCGTTCCGCCGCCCGCGGACCTCGCGGGAGCGGACACGGAGTTTGCATCGGCGCCGCCTTCGGCCTGATCATGCGCCGCCCGGCCGCAACCGGGCGAACAATGCTGCATCGTATCCACACGCAACACTCACCGCGGAGCCCTCATGAACCTGACACCCAACCTGCTCGTCGCCGCTATCCTGTCCGTCGGCGCCCCGACCGCCATGGCCGCCAACCCGCGGGTCGCACTGGACGTGACCATCGGCGGCGAGCCGGCCGGCACCATCACTATCGAACTGTTCGCGGACGTGGTGCCGAAAACCGCGGAGAACTTCCGCGCCCTGTGCACCGGCGAGAAGGGCATGGGCAAGAGCGGCAAACCGCTGGCCTATGCGGGCAGCACCTTCCACCGCATCATTCCGGGCTTCATGATCCAGGGCGGCGACTTCACCCGCGGCAACGGCACCGGCGGCGAGTCCATCTACGGTGAGAAGTTTGAAGACGAGAATTTCAAGCTCAAGCACTTCGGCCCCGGCACCCTGTCCATGGCCAACGCCGGCCCGAACACCAACGGGTCGCAGTTCTTCATCACCGTGGCCGACACCTCCTGGCTGGACGGCAAGCATGTCGTCTTCGGCAAGGTGGTCGACGGTATGGATGTGCTGAAGAAGATGGAAGCTCAGGGCAGCCGCTCCGGAACCACGCAGTCCGAGGTCAAGCTGGCCGCCTGCAAGCAACTCTGAGCGGGCTGACCTGGTTCGCGGCCGGGAGCGGCCGCGACCCTCAGCGCGCCGCCTCCGCCAGAACAACACCGGGATGCCACAGCTCAAGCCAGCCGCTATGCCCAGTGCAAACCCGCAGCGGATCATCCGTCACTGGACCGCGGGCGCCTACCAGGCGTCGCCGTTCGACCGCACCTGGTGTGTCGCCGGTGCCGGTCGTTAGCGGCGATGAGCCGGTACCGGCGCCGGGACCCATCGCCGCCACGCCCTCCCCGGACCTGAAGGCCACCGGGGTCGATCTGGACCTGCTGGTGGACGCGGCCCAACCCGCCTTCCGGCGTTTTGCCGGCGTTTTGCCGGCGTTTTGCCGGCGTTTTGCCGGCGTTTTGCCATGGAGTCCATTCCGGTGATTTTTGCCGAGTGCATCTCCAGCGGCCTGAGCATGTACGCCCACATCGCCTATGTGCCGGCCACCGCGGAGCACGAGGCGGGGTGCGGCAAACGGATGCGGGAACTGTGGGGACCGACCGCGGCACAGCGTGGCTACGAGGGTCGCGGTGACCTCGGCAACACCCAGGCCGGCGATGGCGTGCGCTTCCGCCGACGCGGCTATGTGCAGATCACCGGTCGGCGTAACGACACCCTGTGGGCACGCCGACTCGGCGTGAATATCGTCACCGACCCGGACCTGGTGGCCACCGATCCGAGCATGGCCGCGAAGCTAGCGACCCGGTCCGTCTGAAATCGCGTGCCGATCCCGGCCGGTCCGCACGGCGGCGCTTCCCCTTGGCGCGGCAGCACGTCCACATATTAAGCGGGTATATTCTGACCATTGCACTACTCCCCCGCTGATATACTTCCAGCGTCCCGCGCCCCTTTCGTTGCGACCACTTTCCGGGAATCCCTATGAACAACACCCCCGATATCGATCCCCAAGAAACCCAGGAGTGGCTCGATGCACTCGATGCCGTGCTCGATCAGGAAGGCGCCGAGCGCGCCCACTTCCTGCTGGAGCGGCTGATCGATAAGGCCCGACGCTCCGGAGCCGACCTGCCCTACAGCGCCAACACCGCGTATCTCAACACGATTCCGGTGGCCCAGCAGCAGCCGTTCCCCGGCGATCGGGCGATGGAGCGGCGCATCCGCTCCTTCGTGCGCTGGAACGCCATGGCGATGGTGGTCCAGGCCAACCGGCTGTCCACCGAACTGGGGGGCCATATCGCGTCCTTCGCGTCCGGCGCCACGCTGTTCGATGTCGGCTACAACCATTTTTTCCATGCCCGCACCCCCGAGCACGGCGGCGATCTGGTGTTCGTCCAAGGTCACTCGGCCCCCGGCATCTATGCCCGCGCCTATCTGGAGGGCCGGATCAGCGAGGATCAACTCCTCAATTTCCGTCAGGAAGTGGACGGCGGCGGACTGTCCTCCTACCCCCACCCCTGGTTGATGCCCGATTTCTGGCAGTTCCCCACGGTATCGATGGGGCTCGGTCCGATCATGGCGATCTACCAGGCGCGTTTCATGCGCTATCTGCATGACCGCGGGATCGTCGACACCAGCAAGCGCAAGGTCTGGGCCTTCCTCGGCGACGGCGAGATGGACGAGCCCGAGTCCTTGGGGGCCATTGCGCTGGCCGCCCGCGAAGGGCTGGACAATCTGGTGTTCGTGGTCAACTGCAACCTGCAGCGTCTGGATGGTCCGGTGCGCGGCAACGGCAAGATCATCCAAGAATTGGAGCGCGATTTCCGCGGTACCGGCTGGAACGTCATCAAGGTCATCTGGGGCAGCTACTGGGACAAACTGATCGCCCGCGACAAGGACGGGCTGCTCCTGAAACGCATGGAGGAGTGTGTCGACGGCGACTATCAGACCTACAAGGCCAGAGACGGCAAGTATGTGCGCGAGCACTTTTTCGGCGCCTACCCGGAACTGCGCGAGATGGTCGCCAACATGACCGACGAGGACATCTGGCGCCTGAACCGCGGCGGCCACGATCCGGCGAAGGTCTATGCCGCCTATGCCGCCGCCATGCAGAGCAACGGCAAGCCCACGGTGATCCTGGCCAAGACGGTCAAGGGCTACGGCATGGGGGTAGCCGGCGAGGGGATGAACATCACCCACTCGCAGAAGAAGATGGGTGAGGAATCGCTCAAAGCCTTCCGCGACCGCTTCAATATCCCGATCTCCGAGGATCAGATCGCCGCCGCCCCCTTCTACAAACCGGCGCCGGACAGTGCCGAGCAGAACTACCTGCTTGACGTGCGCGAGCGCCTCGGCGGCTTCCTGCCCGCCCGTTACGACGATGCCGCGGCGCTTGAGGTCCCGCAACTGGAGGTCTTCAAAGCGCTGCTGGAAGGCACCGGCGAGAAGGAAATGTCCACCACCATGGCCCTGGTGCGCATCCTGAACCTGCTGGTGCGCGACCCGGAGATCGGGCGCGTCGTGGTCCCGATCGTGCCGGACGAGGCACGCACCTTCGGGATGGAGGGCATGTTCCGCCAGCTCGGCATCTACTCCTCGCTGGGGCAACTCTATGAGCCGGTGGACGCGGATCAGGTGATGTCCTACCGCGAGGACAAGAAGGGCCAGATCCTTGAAGAAGGCATCAACGAAGCCGGCGCCATGTCGTCCTGGATCGCGGCGGCCACGGCCTATGCGAACCACGGTCAGGCGATGATCCCCTTCTACATCTACTACTCGATGTTCGGCTTCCAGCGCATCGGCGATCTCGCCTGGGCGGCCGGCGACATGCAGGCGCGCGGCTTCCTGATCGGCGCCACCGCCGGACGGACCACGCTGGCCGGTGAAGGGCTCCAGCACCAGGACGGTCACAGCCACCTAATGGCCGCGACCATTCCTAACTGCGTGTCCTACGACCCGACCTATGCCTACGAGCTCGCGATCATCGTCCAGGACGGCCTGCGCCGGATGTTCCAGGATCAGGAACGGTGTTTCTACTACATCACCGCGATGAACGAGAATTATCCCCAGCCGGCCATGCCGGAGGGTGTCGCGGCCGGCATACTCAAAGGGATGTATCGCATCCAGGCGGGTGAGGCGCGCGCCCATCGGGTACAGTTGCTGGGCGCCGGCACCATTTTGCGCGAGGTGCAGGCCGCCGCCGAGTTGCTGGCCCAGGACTTCGAGGTGGGTGCCGATGTCTGGAGCGTCACCAGTTTCAACGAACTGCGGCGCGAAGGCATCGATGCGGAACGCTGGAACATGCTCCACCCGGACCAGGAGCGACGGGTCACCTATGTGGAAGCACAACTGGCCCCGACCAGCGGCCCGATCATCGCCGCCACCGATTACATGCGCGCCTACGCCGACCAGATCCGTCCCTACTGCCCGCGCCGCTATGCCGTGCTCGGAACCGACGGTTACGGGCGCAGCGACCTGCGCAGTCAGTTGCGCAAGTTCTTCGAGGTAAATCGCTATTACATCGCCGTAGCCGCACTCAAGGCCCTGGCGGACGAGGGCGAGATCCCCGCGGCCACGGTCGCGCAGGCGATCACGAAGTACCGTATCGACCCGGACAAACCCAACCCGGCGACGGTCTGAAGCGCCCGGCAACACAGGTTTTGGAGAACATCGCGTGGCAACTGTCGAAACAATCCTGCTGCCCGACGTCGGGGACTTCGCGGACGTCGAGATCATCGAGATCCTGGTCGCCCCCGGCGACCGGATCAGCGTCGAACAACCCATGCTCTCATTGGAGAGCGACAAGGCGACCATGGAGGTTCCCGCACCGCGCGCCGGCGTGGTCAAGGAATTGCTGGTCAAGCTCGGGGACAAAGTCAGCTCGGGCCGCCCGCTGCTGACGCTGGAGACCGAGGGCGAGTCGACGGCTCCGGCCGCCCCAACCGCGAAACCGGCTCCGGCCGCGGCGGCGCCAGTCACCGCGGCAGCGCCCGCCCCTGCCCCGGCGCGTGCCGGTGCCGCTGAAACGCTCTCGGTCGTGCTGCCGGACATCGGCGACTATGCCGATGTCCCGGTGATCGAAGTCCTGGTGAAACCCGGCGACCAGATCGCGGTGGATCAATCCCTCCTGACGCTGGAAACCGACAAGGCGACCATGGAGGTGCCCTCCCCCAACGCCGGACTAGTGGAGAGTGTCGCGGTCAAGATCGGGGACAAACTGACGCAGGGCGATCTGATCCTGACCTTGCGGGGCGAGGCCGCCGCAACGCCAAACGTAGAGACACCGGCACCGCAACCGATCCCGGCGGCGCCCGCCGCCCGTGCTCCCGGCGAGCCCGAACCCCGCCCGGCGCCGGTGCCCGCGCGCCCGCAAGACCTGGCCCTGACCGGATCAAAGCCCCACGCCAGCCCTGGGATCCGGCGTTTCGCCCGCGAGCTTGGCGTCGATCTGCGCCTGGTCACCGGCTCCGGACCCAAGGCCCGGATCTTGCGCGAGGATGTGCAGGGCTACGTCAAGGGTGCCCTGGCCGTGGTTGCGTCGCCCCTGGCGGCAGCGGCTGCACCCGGCGCCAACGCCCTGCCCTTTGGCCTGACGGCCGCCGCCGAGGTGGACTTCGCCAAGTTCGGCCCGGTCGAGATCCAGGAACTCCAGCGCATCAAGAAACTCAGCGGCCGGCACCTGCACCGCTGCTGGCTCTCCATCCCCCATGTCACGCAGTTCGAGGAGGCGGACATCACCGACCTGGAGGACTTCCGTAAGGCGCAGAAGGATGCCGCCGAACAGGCTGGCGTCCGGCTCAGCATCCTGCCGCTGCTGCTCAAGGTCACGGCCGTGGCGCTCAATCAGATGCCCAAGGTCAAATCATCGCTGAGCACGGACGGCGAGTCGCTGATCCTCAAGCAGTACACCCACATCGGCGTCGCCGTGGACACCCCCAACGGACTGGTGGTCCCGGTCGTGCGCGACGTGGACAAGAAAAGCATCTTCGAGCTGGCGCGGGAACTCGGCGACCTGGGCAAGAAAGCGCGTGACGGCAAACTGCTGCCGACCGAGATGCAGGGCGGCTGCTTCACCATCTCCAGCCTGGGGGGCATCGGCGGCACCCACTTCACCCCCATCGTCAACGCCCCCGAAGTCGCCATCCTGGGGGTATCGCGGGCGGACATGAAACCGGTGTGGAACGGCAGCGAATTCAGGCCCCGGCTGCTGCTGCCGCTGTCGCTCTCCTATGACCATCGGGTCATCGACGGGGCCGAAGGGGCGCGTTTCACTACCCTACTCTGCCACCTTCTGGCGGACATCCGGCGGCTGTTGCTCTGACCCCGTCAACCGGCGGCGGATCGACCGCCGCCGTTCCCACGGTCACGCCTGTTATGCGACCGCAGTCTCTGCCGACGCATGTCACACCGTTGCGACCAGGAACATGCAGTCAGCAATTCAGTTGCGGCAAACGCGCTTTTCGAAAAATGGTAGGCTTCAGTCACTGAGGTGAAACAGCGGGTCGAAGGTGACGATCCGCTCCGGTCGGTCAGATAAAGCCTTCGCACCTGATATCCAGACAGACCTCTGGTGTAGGGGCGGGTTTTAAACCCGCCCCTACGTCCGGCTATCACGTTCGACGGCTAGAATGGAGCGCGCGACGCATGCTTGGATTGAGCTTAAGAGAGGAATTTCGCGGCAGACGCCTGAAAGGCACCGCCATCGAGCTGTCCAACGACGCCAACACCGGCGCGACCCAGGTCGCGGCAAAGTCGTTTCTGGATATCACCTATCCGACCCATGACCTGCTGAAGGGAATCGAGGCGGTGGGTCCTAACCAGGGCCGCCCGGTCGTGGTGATCGGCGAGCGTGGTCTCGGTAAGTCGCACCTGCTGGCAGCCCTCTATCACGCCGTCAACGACACCGCCTCGACCAGCACCTGGCTGCAATCCTGGGCGAACACACTCAACAAGCCGGAGATCGGCCAGATCGCCCTGCGCAACCAGATGCTGGTGATCGGCGAGACCCTGCATCGTCACCGCCACAAGTTTCTCTGGGACCTCCTGTTCGACCGTCACCCCCACGGCACCTACATCAAGGGCAAGTGGGAGGGCATGGGCGCTGCCAAGACCGACATCCCGTCAGACCGGCTGATCGTCGAGCTGCTCGAAAACCGGCCCACGATGCTGCTGCTGGATGAGTTCCAGACCTGGTTCGATACCCTGATCGACAGCAGGAACAGCCCCGGAAAAAGTTGGGCATTCAATTTCATCCAGATTCTGTCGGAGATCGCCAAGGAACGCCCCGACCTTCTCGTCCTTGTTATCTCGGTCCGCAACGGGGGCAGCGAAGCCTATCAGCAGGTCCACCGCGTCAATCCGATCCCCATCGACTTCATGGCAGGCGGCAACCCGGAACAGGTCCAGCAGGATCGCCGTCGCATGCTGTTGCACCGGCTCTTCGAGAATCGCCTGCAGATCGGAAAGATCCAGATCGATGGCCTGGTGGCGCCGCACGTCTGCGAGTATCTCCGCCTGATGGAGGTGCCGCCGGCGGAGCATGACCGCAAACGTCGCGAGTTCTTGGCCGCCTGGCCCTTTGCCCCACATCTGCTGCGTTTGCTCGAAGACCAGGTCCTGATCGCGACCGACGCGCAGGAGACACGCGACATGATTCGCATCCTGGCCAACCTCTACAAGCGTCGCGGCGAGATCTCGCCGGTACTGACTGCCGCGGATTTTCGCCTCGACGATGATGCCTCCGGCATTGGCGCCCTGCTGGACTCCGTGTCGAATGAACATCACCGCCGGCTGCGCGCCAAGGCCCAACAGAACATTCTCTCGGTCGTCGAGGCCGTGCGCGACCATGCCAAGGTGACCCCGCATTTACAGGAAATCCTGAGTGCGCTGTGGCTCCGGTCGATCGCGGTCGGCAATCTGGCCGGCGCCGAGCCGGCCACCCTGCAGGCCGACATCACTCATGACACGCCAATCGACGACAATGCCTTCCAGGTCGAACTGGCGACCATCATCGAGAACGGCTTCAACATCCACCCGGACGGACCCAAGCTCGTCTTTCGCGAAGAGGAGAACCCGCAGGCCAAGCTGATGGCCTGTGCGCGCAACGACAAACTGTTCGCCGATGGCTCCGATCTGGCGCAGCTCGCCCGCGAGACCCGCTACGTCATCGGCGGTACCGAGGAGGTCGCCAAGACGTGCCGGGTGATTGCCCTGCCCAAGACCTGGCAAACCGATCCCTGGACGGCACTGGACGAGACCGAGCAGCCGGAACGCTGGGATGACCGCCTGCCCATCCTGGTGCTGCCGGAAGAGCCCGAGCAACTCGATCGGTGTCTCGGCACCTGGCTCAAAGACCAGCTACAGAAGCGCCGCAATACCATCCGCTTCCTGCTCCCGCGGGCCGGTTCGGGCAATGCATTTCTCGATCGCGAACTGTTGATCCTCGCGCGTATGGAGATGAAGGCCCAAGAGTGGAGCGGGCAGAGTCCCGACTACCGCAGGCTCCACGTCAAGTACCAGAGTGAGTTGCGCGACCACCTCAAGAAGCGATTTGACCGCTTTGCCGTGCTCCAGCGCTGGGACTACGTCAACCCGAGTCAGTGCCGGTTCAGCATCGAGGCCCTGAAGAAGCAAGGGGCGCAGATCCCCGAGGCCATCGAAGAAGGGCTAATCAACGACCTGTTCGTACCGGAAGACTTCGCCGAACGCGTGCTGGAAGCTGCCGCGGCCGGCTCCAGCGTCGGCAAACTGCTGGGCGAGCTGCAGGAACCCCGCCCGGCCGGCCAGTATTGCATCCCCTGGCTGGGCGAGACGGTCATGAAAGACCGCATCCTGCGGCTCTGTGCGCAAGGCAAGATCGCGATCAATCTCCGTGGCCTCGAACACCTGCAGACGCATCCGGGCGAAGACGAAGACACGGCCTGGAGACGCCTGCGGCCTAAGCTCTCGATTACGGGCCGCCAGCTCAACGAGGTCTTTCTCATGGAGCCCGCGGCCGTTCCGAGCACCGGAGGAATCACGCCGCCTGCGCCTCAACCGACTGGGGAGACCGGCGCCGGTGGCGAGCCTGGTGGGGGCACCACACCGACACCGCATCCCGATACCACAGAACTCCCAACGGGTGGTCAGACCACCCCCAACGGTGGCGGCATCTTCGGTGGAGGATCGTCTGGCGACCCTAGACCTCGGGTGACATGCAGCAACCCACCCACCTCGCCTGTGAACCTCATCGGCAAGTTGGAAAGCTGGGGCATCGGCCCGGCGACGCCGGTCGCTGCCGTGTCGATCAGGTGTTCCACCGCCACGGGTGCCCAGCTCAAGGAACTGCTGAAAAAGCTGCCGGACGGCATGACCTTCGAACTCAGCCTGGAGAAGGAGGACACCTGATGGCCCTTGACGCGGACCTGTCATGATCAAAGAACTGAAACTCACCAACTGGAAGAGTTTTGCGCAAGCGACACTCTACATCGATCCTTTGACGATCCTGATCGGCAGTAATTCCAGCGGCAAATCCAATGCCCTGGATGCTCTGCTGTTTTTGAGTCGTGTCAGTCGTGGTATCGCCATCTTTCCGGCGATTGCCGGTGATCTCAATCTGCCCGCCTTGCGCGGTGGTATCGAATGGGTGTGCAGAAAACCGGAAAAGCTGTTTGGCTTGACCGTCCTCATCGATGACGAGACCACTCGACAAGAGTACCGGTATAGTCTGGAGGTTCAGGTGAACGGCACCAAGGCTGAGGTGTTTCAGGAAGAGTTGATTCTGCTTCACTATGGCCCGCGCAGCAAAACCCCCAAAGAGAAAAAGCTCCTGCACACCCGTGCGGAAGAGGCCAACAGCCCTGCCATCCCCACCTACTATTTTACCGGCACCCAAGGGCGGGGCAAGCGTGTCGATCTTGCTCGCAGTCAACTGATCCTCACCCAAACCGAGACCCTCCATAACGCCCAGCTAGACGTTCAGTACGGTGCCAGGAAAGTCATCGGCCAACTACAGGCCATTTTTGTCTTTGACCCGATCCCCAGCCATATGCGGGATTATTCCCCGCTGTCCGACAGACTCCTCAGTGATGGAGCCAACATCGCCGGTGTTTTAGCCGGATTGGAGCCGGAACGCAAGAGCGCCATTGAAAACTCCCTAACCCATTATCTGAAAGCACTGCCCGAGCGCGACATCAAACGCATCTGGACCGAGCCGGTGGGCAAATTCGGCACCGATGCCATGCTCTATTGTGAAGAGGGTTGGGAGCATCAACCGACCCATGAGGTCGACGCACGGGGCATGTCCGATGGCACGCTGCGCTATCTGGCCATCGTGACCGCACTGTTGACCCGTGAACCGGGTAGCCTGCTGGTCATCGAGGAGGTGGATAACGGACTGCACCCTTCGCGTGCGCATTGTCTCGTCAACATGCTGCAAACGCTGGGGAAAGAGCGCAGCATCGACGTTCTCGCGACGACCCACAACCCCGCACTGCTCGATGCTGCGGGCGTATCGATGGTGCCATTCATGACCGTAGCGCACCGCGACGAGGCCACGGGATTCAGTCGTCTCACTCAATTGGAGGATATCGAGCAACTACCCAAGCTCATCGCTGGCGGAAGTCTGGGCGACTTGTCCAGGAAAGGATTGATTGAATCGGCCCTCAAACAGGAGGGCGGAAAGTGAAGCGGGTGTTGATTATCGACACCAGCATTCTCTGTGTCTGGCTGGAAGTCCCCGGAAAAGAGACGTGCGGGCCGGATCAGGATCGATGGGACAAGCGACGGGTTGATACCAAGATCAAAAGTGAACGGGTGCAGAGAACCACGTTCGTGTTGCCATTAGCCAGCATCATCGAAACCGGCAATCACATCGCCCAGGCCAGCCACAGTCGCAAGGAACGGGGCGAAGCCCTCGCCGAATTGATGCGTAACAGCGCCAATCAGCAGACACCTTGGGCCGCCTTTTCCGATCAGTCGGTATTGTGGTCGACCGAAAAGCTGAAAACTCTGGCCGAGACCTGGCCTCAACTGGCGGCGCAGAAACTCTCACTTGGTGATGCCACCATCAAAGATGTGGCCGAACATTACGCGAAAATGGGCTATGCGGTGGAAATCCTCACCGGTGATCAGGGGTTGAAAGCGTATGAGCCAATCACGCCAGCGACCGTGCCGAGAAGGAGGCGTAGACGAGATGGCAGCCCCGCAGATTTTGGCCTGGAGAAGGAGAACACCTGATGACCCTCGACGCGGACCTGTTGCACAGCCTCACCAAAGCCCCCGCCAAGGACACATGGCGTCTCATCATCGACCAGGCGGTAGAGATCGCATCCCGGCCGCTGACCGAGAGCAAAGCGCCCAGCGAGGTAACAAGGCGCGACCGCGAGATCGGCGCGCTCGATCACTTTCTATCCGCCAGCGGATGGGACCTTTGGCAGACCTTTGGCGACCCGAGCCTCAGTGGGGTCGAACGCACCGCGGACCGACTCGTGCGCTGGTGGGTCGAACCCGCCTTTGCGGGTGCGAACGCCAAGGCGGCGCTGATCCTCGATGGACTTTCGCTGCGTGAACTCCCCTGGCTGCTCCAGGGTGCGCAGGCGCGCGGTTTCACCCTGTACGAGGTGGCGGCCACGGCCTCGGAGCTTCCCGGCGAAACCAACGCCTTCGCCCAAGCGCTCGGTTTCAGCAGTCGCAGCCAACTGCAGAACAACGGGGGCGGCAGCAATCATCGGCTTGCGCCCACCCACACCGAATCCGTCGACTTGCCCTGGAGGGACTGCGCGGGGTTGATCAACAGTCAACTGAATTGGGTCTTCTGGCATCACTGGCCTGACAGCAAGGTTCACGACGGGTCCGGCGCCGGTCAAGGACTCGACACCCTGACCCGCGACGCCGCCCTGCAACTAAGCAGCGACGATTTCTGGTTTTTCGTCGAGCGGTTGGCCCAGGGGCGACGATTGGTCATCACCTCAGACCACGGTTACGCCGCCACCGGTAACTTTCCCGACGCGGATGGCGAGGTCGGCCAGTTCCTCAAGGCGACCTTCGCCAGTGGACGCAGCCTGGCCGGTAGCGCAGACCCCGGTCCCTTCGTGCCGCCCGTGGCGCTCCAGGTCGACAGCTTCCACGGTCCCCATCTTCTGGCCCTTGGCCGCAGGAAATGGAAGAGTCAGGGTGGTTATCCGACCTTGACGCACGGGGGCCTGTCGCTGCTGGAAGTCCTGTCGCCCTTCGTCGAGCTGGGCCGGAACTAGGCCGTGCCCAAGCTCTACGAGTATTTCGGCTTGATCGTGATGTTCTACGCCAATGAGCATGAGCCGGTTCACGTCCATGGCAAGTTTCAGGGACGTGAAACCCGGGCCGAACTCATCGTGGTCGATGGTATCGTGACCGACATCCGTTATACCGCAATGACGGGGCGCGCGCCCCTGGAACCCGGTGAGCTGCGTTACTTCGAGGAAATCGTGGCCGCCCGCGCGGATGAGATTGTGGCGAAATGGATTGACTTCTTCGTGCTCCATAAACCGATCAAGCCGGAGCGCATTACCCGGAGACTGAAATGACCGACAAGATCATCAACATCATTTCCGCTGACCTGGTCGGGGACTACAGGATTCGTCTCGGATTTGATGATGGCACGGCGCAGACGGTGGATTTCCGCTCCTTTCTGACGGCATCACTGCACCCCGATATCCGGTGTTGGCTGGACCCCGCGCGGTTTTCAAGTTTCCGAATTGAATATGGAGAACTGATCTGGGGCGATTATGACCTGTGCTTTCCGGTCATCGACCTCTACCGGAATGACCTGGACCACCGCTACCTCATAGAGACCGCGGCCTGATGGCGACCAAGAAAGAACTCATCGCACAACAAGTCGCCCGGGCAGTCGGTGCAGGAAAAATCGTTGCGCTGGAAACCGTCGATTTCAACGACCCCAATCGTCCGAAGACCTGTCTGGAGGTGGACTTTCCGATCCTTCCCGTGAATCAGGTGGCGATCATCGAGGGCAACGCCGGCAAGCCCATCTATCAGATGTCGAAATGGTGGGCACGGCGGCGCTCCAGCGTCTTCCGCTCGATGCTGATTGCGGCGGCCACCAAGGCCCCGGATGATCCCTCGCACGCGGCCAAGCTGGTATGGGATAACTACTATGCCAATCACCAGAAAAAAGGCGCCTTCAGCCACCTGAAGGTCGCTGACATCTTCATGGGTGGCGGGACCACGCTGGTTGAGGGCTCGCGGCTTGGGATGCAGATGATCGGAAACGACCTGAACCCGGTCGCCTGGTTCGTCGTCAAGCAGGAATTGGCCAAGGTCGACCTGGATGAGGTGAAGCGCCTGCTCGCCGACATCGAGGCCGAGGTCAAGCCGCAGATCATGCCGTTCTACACCTGCGATGGACCCAACGGCGAGAAGGGAAAATGGACCCACCTGCCGACCGGTCGGGTCGAGGGCGAGTCATTCGACCCGCTAGCCCTTAACCCTGAGCAGCGACGCGATTACAGCTACGAAGGCCCCGAGATCATCTACACCTTCTGGGCGAAGCACGGACCCTGCCAGGTGACGGGATGTGGGCACCGGACGCCGATCATGAGCAGTCCGGTGATGGCGGTGAAGACACTTACAGTCAAGCATTGGGTCTACCGCTGCAGCAAATGCGATGGTGAGTTCCACGTTGAAGAAAACGCCGCGCGGATGGCGCCCGATGTGCCGCTCTACGTGGCTCCTTCAGAATACCCGTTCTCCGTGCTCGACCGGAAGAGAGGGGTCGTGTGTCCGCACCTGAACTGCGGACATGCAGAACTGGTGAATCTCGGCAAAGGGCAGAACAAGAAAATTGAGCTGACTCTTCTCGTTCATCCGCAATGGCTAGCTGGTAGCGCAAGGCAAGACCTTGACGGCCTACCGTTCGGAGGCACGGTTCAGGATGATGCGGTTTCTTCAGCACGCTGGAACCAAGAAAGAGCCTCACAGATACGTCTGTTAGAGGTGCGCGGAAAGCTTCCCGAAGAAGTAATATTCCCTTTGAATGAAGTTATTCTTAAAACAGGCATTGGCACAGTACCTAAGCGATCACATTTCTCCTGTAGTGCGTGCGGGACGTTAACCGATCAGGTGCCAAGCTTCGCCGCCACAGGCAAGAGCGCGCCGATCGCAGCCTATGCCATCCAAGGCTATGCTCCTCGCCGCGACGCCGTCGGCGCGGCCTATGGTGGTCGGTTTTTCGCCGCTTTCGATGACCGGTTTGCCCGTCAGTACGACGCCGCGTTCGCCGAATGGGAGGCACGTCGAGATGCCGATCTTGCGGACTACTGGCCGCGCACTCCGCTACCATTCGGCCACATGACGCACCAGCGTAATCCGCTCGATCAGTATGGCTACAACGCCTGGGCGGATATGTTCAATCCCCGTCAATTGCTGGTTCATGCGCAACTGCTGAAGGCGATCATAACACTTGGGGAATATGGATGGGAGACGAGAGAGTTTGTTCTTGGGGCCTTTCAGCAGTATCTGCGAAACCAGAACATGTTCTGTTTTTGGGATACCGGCTATGACAAGCTTGTGCCACATCTTAGCAACAACAATTTTCACCCTAAAAGCAACGTTGTAGAAAACTGCTTGTTTCCCAGTCTGGGACGTGGCAACTGGTCTTCCTGTGTTGAGGGTATTGAGGAAGGGCGTTCTTGGGCAAAGCAGCCCTCGGATGTCGTCAGCATCGAAGGACTTAAACGCCAGCATCTTGAGTCAGTTAAAGCCATCACCGGAAAAAGCGAAAAAGTCTTCCTCGACGATCCGGTTGGCACCGCCGAGATCACCTGTGGCTCGTCCACCGACCTGGTCCACCTGGCCGACGCCAGTATCGATCTGGTCATCACCGATCCGCCCTTCGGGGGCCTGCTGCACTACTCGGAACTGTCCGACTTCTTCTATGTTTGGCTGCGGCTCGTCCTGAAGGACCGCTATCCGACCCTCTTCGCCCCCGACTACACCCCGAAATCCCTGGAGGCGGTCGCCAATCGCGCCCGCGAACCGGAGGACCCGGACGGCTTCTATCAGCGCCTGCTGACCCAGTGCTGGCGCGAGTCCTACCGTATCCTGCAACCCAGCGGCCTGCTCGCCTTCACCTTCCATCACAGCGAGGACGAGCCTTGGGTCGCAGTGCTTGAGTCGCTGTTCGATGCCGGCTTCTATCTCGAAGCGACCTATCCGATCCGCTCGGATGAGACCAAGGGTGAGGGTGAGTTTGGTTCCAAGACTATCGAATACGACATCATCCACGTCTGCCGCAAGCGCACCGAGGAACCCACGGCAGTCAGTTGGGGCCGGATGCGCCGCGAGGTCATGGCCGACGTTCGCCAACTGCAAGGGATGCTCGAAAACCATGCCAAGGAAGGTCTGCCGGCCGCGGATCTCCAGGTGATCCGGCGCGGCAAGGCCCTGGAATACTTCTCGCGCCATTACGGCAAGGTCTATGTCGATGAAGGGCGGCCGATCTCGGTCAAAGATGCGCTGGTCGGTATCAACCAACTCATCGACGAGGACGCCGACAAAGGCAAGGAACAACCGCCGGTCAATGCCGAACCCATCACCCGGCAGTTCCTACGCACCTTCGGCTCGGCCCTCGAGATCAAGCGCGACCAACTTCAGAAATTCCTCAAAGGCTCCATCACCACCCCGGACGAGTTCGTTCAGCGTGGCTGGTGCAGCGAGAAGAACAAGGTCTTCACCCGAACCAACCCGCTCGACTTCGCCCGTGACTGGTCAGGCAAGCACAAGCGTAAACTCACCGCCGACCTGGATCAGGCGCTGGTATTGGTCGGGGCCTGTTTCGACGGCAGCGGCATCAACGCCTCCGATACGCTGAAAAACGCCAATTTCAAGCCGCATGTGGCCCTCAAGCCGCTGCTGGAGTGGCTGATCAAACAGGGCCCGGACCAACCCAGCCGCAATGCCGCGACCCGCGCTGCCGTGATCTATAACGCATGGGCGGCGACCCAGTCCGTCAAGCCCCGACAGGGCGATCTCTTTGCGAACGAGGATTATTGATGATCGACTTGACCGAATGGATCAGCATCGACCCCGATATCCGCGGCGGCAAACCGTGCATTCGCGGTACCCGCATCACAGTCTACGATATCCTAGAATACCTGGCCGGCGGCATGACCGAGGCGGATCTGCTGGCGGATTTCCCTAGCCTCAAACCCGAGCATGTGCGGGCCGTGCTGATGTTCGCGGCGCAGCGAGAGCGCCGTCTCTCGGTGAGCCTACCTTATGAAATTGCTGCTTGATGAGAACCTGAGCCCACAGATTCCAGCAATGCTTGCCGACCTCTACCCTGACAGCAGTCAGATCGAATTGCTGGGGCTGCGCGGTGCGGCGGATACGGCCGTCTGGGAGTATGCCAAGGTGCATGGTTTCGTCCTAGTGTCGAAAGACAACGATTTCCGCCAACGCAGCTTCCAGTATGGCGCACCGCCAAAGGTCGTCTGGTTGAGTGTGGGGAATGCCGGAACGGCGCTGATACTCCGGCTGCTGCGTGAATCGCGCGATGAGATCGCCCGGTTCGTTGCATCACCCGAGGAGTCTCTGCTTGTCCTGACCCTTGAACTGCGGGCATGTGTACAGTGACTGTCGGGGCACGACGCAGCGTCTCTCGCCTGACCAGCCTGGGGAGCGGGATATGATCTCCATCGCTTTTTTCAGCAACCAGGGCGGCGTCGGTAAGACCTCGCTCGTCTACCACCTGGCCCGAATGTATGGTGAGCTGGGTTATCGCGTCTTGGCGGCTGATCTCGATCCCCAGTCGAACCTGTCCATCATGGCCCTCAACGAGGAGCGATTGGAGGAGTTGTGGCCCGATGATGAGCATCCGGAGACTATTTTCGGGGCCGTGCAGCCGCTCTTTGGCGGGACCGGAGATATCCGCGATGCGCATATCGAACCGATTACGGAGCGCGTTGCGCTGCTGGTTGGCGATCTGGCGTTGGCGCGTCTCGAAGCACATCAAACGTATGTTCAGCAGTGCTATGGGGACTTCCGGACACTTGCCGAAGCAGTGGCGCGGCGCACCCGATTGCATTGGAGCGGCCAGCCATGAGACAGACCCTCGATACCGTCTGGCAACGCCGCGGCACTAGTTGGATCTGGGACGAGGAGGCGCGCAACCAGGTCTGCGCGGCCAGTGAGGTCTGGAGTCTGCGGCAACTCCTGCGTGCCGTGGGCCACTGGCCTGAAGACCTGCCGAGCAACGACAACAGCACCCTGGTGGTCGCGGGACTGGAGGGCTGCCTCGACCTGCTGACACCAGCGGACGCCGAGGCCTGGCTGGGCGATGTCATCAAAGACGCCATCCTGTCGTTCCAGTCCCACTACGAGGGGGAGGTGGCCCTCATTTTTTGGCTGCCCTCCGGCCAGGGACGGATCAAGGTCAATCCGGCCACCGAGGCGGTAACCTGGCGCTGCTCCGCCCCGCACGGCCAAGAAGCCCTGGATTTCGGCCGCGTCCTGTGGGGCGAGGCCCTCGATTATCCGCAGGAGGTCATGCTGCGCGAGGGCGCCAAGCCGGCTGGGTTGTTCCACCTGCGCATCACCTGAGACCAGGGCTTGGAAGCGCAAACCGAACCCCAGTTTCAACCTGGCGAACGGATACTCCACCACGAGTATGGACAAGGTGTCGTCCTTGACTCCGTTCGCGATGGTTACCTGCGTGCCTTTTTCAGTGCCGGCGAGCGCCGCGTTCCGGTTGGATCCGTTTGCCGCCAGCTGACGCGTACGGAACGTATCCTGCGCGCCGTGGCAGGCGGCGCGGAGCGCGCCCAGCAGGCTTGGCTCACCTACGAGGCCTATGCGCTGCCGCTGATGGAAAGCGCCGCGGCCTTGACCTCAGCCCGGATCGACCTGCTCCCGCATCAGGTGGTGTTGACCCACCGCATCGCCACCGCATCCCCGCGACGCTTCCTGATTGCAGACGAGGTGGGTCTGGGCAAGACCATCGAGACCGCGCTGATCCTGCGGGAGCTGGCCAGCCGCGGGGAACTGGTCCGGGCGCTGATGGTGGTCCCCGCGGGATTGGTGAACAATTGGCATCGGGAGCTCAACACGGTCTTCAACCTGGACTTTGAGGTCTTCGGTTCCGAGGGCGACATCACCGACCGCAAGACCAACGCCTTCGCCAAACACGACCGGCTGATCGCCAGCATCGATACCCTGAAACGCCCGGCCCGGATCAAGCGACTGCTGGACGCCCCACGCTGGGACCTGGTGGTGTTCGATGAGGCGCACCATCTGGCCGCCTATCGGATGGGCGGCAAGGTCCGCAAGACCGAGAACTACAAGCTGGCCGAGGCGCTGAAGGATCACTCGCGCGACCTGATGCTGCTCTCCGCCACACCCCACCAGGGTAACCACTTTCAGTTCTGGATGCTGGCCCAACTCCTGAACCCGACGCTGTTCGGCAGCCCGGAGGAGATGTTCGAGAACCGGCATCGCCTGAACACCGTCATGTTCCGGCGGACCAAGGCCGACGCCTGTCAGCCGGATGGTTCACCGCTGTTCGCACGCCGCTGGGTCCATACCGAATCCTTCCTGATGGGCGCGGAGGAACGCCTTTTTTACGAGCGGCTGCGCGAGTATCTGCAAGACGGCTTCGATCTCGCGCGCCGCCAGGGCAACAAGGGTCGTGCCCTGGGTTTTTTGATGGCCATCTTCCAGAAGATTGCGGCCTCCAGTTTCGCCGCCGTGCGACGGACCCTGAAGCGCCGTCTGCTGATGCTCACGCTCCACGAAGCCTTTCTGCGCGATAAGGACCTCGACATCGAGGGCCGGGAGCGCCTGCTCAATGAGGCCCGTGAGCTCATCCATGAGGAGTATGGGATCGCTTGCGATGCCATCGGCCGCAGCGAGGTGGAGCTGGTGCTGGCCGATCTGAAGTACCGGCTGATCAAGAAGCTGGACGAGGAGGCGCTGGAGATGGCCGCCGACCCTTACTGCAGCGAATACACGGCCACCCATGCCGAGGACGCGGCATCAGCGGCGGTGGACCTGCATCTGCCCGAGGAACGGATGCGGATCGGCGACCTGCTGCGGATTTTCCCGCAGCCGCGTGAGACCAAGGCACAGAAGCTGCTCGACGGTCTGGGCACCCTGTGGCGGCAGAACCCGGACGAGAGGATCGTCGTGTTCGCAACCTATCTGGGCACCGTGGACCTGATCGCCCGCGAGATCGACCTGACTTTCCCAGGCCAGGGCGTGGCGGTGCTGCGCGGCGGCGATCACGGGGCCAAGGTGGCAGCCGAACGCCGCTTCCGTCAAAAAGACGGACCACGGGTCCTGGTCTGCACCGCGGCCGGGCGTGAGGGCATTAACCTGCAATTCGCCCGCATCCTGTTCAATTTCGACCTGCCATGGAACCCGATGGATGTGGAGCAGCGGATCGGTCGAATTCACCGCTATGGCCAGAACTCCACGGCGCAGGTCTATAACCTGGTGCTGTCGGATACCATCGAGGGGCGCATCTTCCTCCTGCTGGACGAAAAGCTGGCTGAGATCGCGCGCACGGTCGGCAAGGTCGACGACCAAGGCAATATTGCGGAAGACTTACGCGGGCAAATCCTTGGCCAGCTCTCCGAGCGGCTCAACTACGACCGTTTGTATCAGGAGGCACTGTCCGATCCCGAGCTCAAGCGCACCAAAGTCGAACTGGAGGCCGCCCTGTCCAACTCGCGCGAAGCGCGGGCGGTGGTGTTCGATCTGTTCCAGGACCTTGAAGGCTTCAGCCTGGACGACTACAAACCCTTTTCCGACGTCTCATCGAGCCTGCAACGGCTGGTTCGGTTCCTGTCCGCGGCGGTCGCGGATCGGGGGCACCGGCTGGTCAAGATCGATGACGAGACCTACGATCTGGTGAAGGACGAGGGCACGCACCGCGTCAGGTTCACGCTAAACCGTGACCTTGCCACTGGCCGGGACGACTTGGAGTTGATGGGTCTGGATCACCCATTGGTGCAGGAGGAGCTTGGCCGCTGGCGGAGCCGGCCACCTGAGGAGATCGGTATCGCTGTCGCGGGCGACCTGGACTCAACGGTGTTGCTGTCGCTGTGGATGGTCGAGGCTTCCGTCGGAAAAGGAGAGCGCCGAGTCGTGATCCAACCCATCGCCGTCAAGCCGGACGGCACGCGAGTCCCGGCGGTCGAGCGCCAGTGCGACGCATGGCTGCATGCTGCCGCCGCCGCAGCGGCATTCCAACCGGATGAGCGGATCGACCTCTTCAGGCACACCGTCGAGCCGACGTTGCAACGGGAACTCAGGCACAAAGGCGCGGCGAATGGCGACGGCAGCTACTCGGCAGAACTCATTGGTTACGTCGAGATCCGTGGTCAGCCGGAAGTGCCCGAGCGCTGAACCCTCCCACCGCCGACGGCCCCCGACTTGCGGCACGGCGGCCAGAGCCCGTCGCGAGGACGACGGCGCAGTACCACCGCGCGGATCCAGCAGCGAAGCCTGAATTTTGAGCGCGGCGGGTCGGCGATCACAGATTCAGACGACACGGCACAGATTTCCGCCGGATTGCGGTGCATACTCTGCTTATATGACGGTGCAGTGGGTCGCCTTGCAACCGGCGACGCGCCACACCGTGCCCGGATCGACCCAGAAACCGGCTGCGGCTCGTCGGCCGCGCGATCGAGGACGTCCATGTCTCTGGCAGTTCACCCGACCGGTGTCCATGATGAAACCGACAGCCCGCGCGATGCACAAGGCGGACGACCGACGCTGACCATCGGGATTTCCGAAGACCGCACGTTGAACGACGCGGCCGGGACTTGCGTCGAGCAGCAGTCGACAGCGGCAGGCTCGAACCTATTGCAGACCATCCTGCGGGCCATCCCCGACCTGATCTGGCTCAAGGACCTCAATGGTGTCTACCTCGCCTGCAACCCGACCTTCGAACGGTTTTTCGGTGCGGCGGAGGCCCGGATCATCGGTCGCACCGACTACGATTTCGTCGACCGGGAACTTGCCGACTTCTTCCGCGCGCACGACATCGAGGCCCTGGCCGCCGGCGGGCCGACCGTCAACACCGAATGGCTGACCTTCGCCGCGGATGGTTACCACGGCCTGTTCGAGACCATCAAGACGCCCCTGCGGGACGCCGCGGGCGAGCCGATCGGCGTGCTTGGGATCGCCCGCGACATCACCAAACTGCGTGAGGCCCAGGACGCCTTGCGCGAGCGTGATGAGATTTATCGCGCCATCGTCACCCAGGCGACCGACGGCATCATTCTGGTTGATGCGCAGACGGCCCGCTTCGTCGAGTTCAATGATGCCGCCTGCGCGGCCCTGGGCTATACGCGGGAGGAGTTCGCCCACATGGGCATCCCTGACATTCAGGCGGAGCACGACCCGGCACGGGTGACGGCCGAGATTCGCAACATCCTGGCGACGGGTAGCGGGGACTTCAATACCCTGCATCGGCATAAGGACGGCAGTCTGCGGCATGTGCGGGTGAGCAACCGGGCCATCGAGTTCAAGGGTGGGCACTACCTGTCGGCGATCATCACCGACATCACCGAGTCCAAGTCGGCCGCCAGGGAGTTGGATCTGCACCGCCATCACCTGCAAGCGCTAGTGCAGGCGCGCACCGCCGAACTGGAGGTCGCCAATCAGCGACTGCACAAGAGCGACCTGCGCCTGAAGGCATTGTTCGAACTGAGTCAGTCGGCGCCCGACCTGAATGAGCAGGAACTGCTGCAACGCGGCATCGATCTGGTGGTCCGCTTAACCGCTAGCCCGATCGGCTACCTGCATTTCCTGGACCGGGATCAGGAGACGATCCGGCTCTGCGCCTGGTCGACCCAGGCCAAAGAACAGTGCACCGCGACCACCGCGGGTCATTATCCCATCGATGAAGCCGGCATTTGGGCCGACACGCTGCGCACCGGACAGCCGGTGATCCATAACGACTACCAGCAACTGCCGCGGTGCGCGGGCTATCCGCAGGGCCACACCCACCTCATCCGACACCTGGGCGTTCCGGTCCGCGAGGGGGGGCAGGTGCGGATGCTCATCGGGGTGGGCAACAAATCCAGCGACTACGATGCGAGCGATGCCCAGGAACTGCAACTGATCGCCGAGGATCTGTGGCGGATCATCGCCCGGCAGCGCACCGCGGGCGCCCTGGCCCAGGCCAAGGAAGCGGCGGAGGCGGCGAACCGCGCCAAGAGCACCTTCCTGGCCGATATGAGCCACGAGATTCGCACCCCGATGAACGCCATCATCGGGTTGACCCATCTGCTGCGCTCCGAGATCACGGTGCCCAGGTCGCAGGCGCGGCTGGGGCAGATCGGCGAAGCAGCCGCACATCTACTGGGGATCATCAACGACATTCTCGATCTGTCGAAAATCGAAGCCGGCCAGTTGATTCTGGAGGATGGTCAATTCAATCCGCGCGAATTACTCGAACACGCGATCGGCATACTGGCGGAACGCGCGACGGCCAAGGGTCTGGACCTGATCGCCGAGGTCGATCCCGCGGTGCCCAGGATCCTGCGCGGAGACCCCCTGCGGCTCGGGCAAATTCTGCTCAACTTCATCAGCAATGCGATCAAGTTCTCCGAGCAGGGCCTGATCCGGGTGCGTGCCGATTTGGCGGATGACCAGGACCAGGGCGTCCTGCTGCGGCTCCGCGTCGAGGATCAGGGCATCGGTCTGGCCCAATCGCAACAGGAGCGTCTCTTCCAGGCCTTCGCCCAGGCCGATGATTCGACCACCCGCCGCTACGGCGGGACCGGCCTGGGACTGATCATCTGTCGGCGTTTGGCTGAGCTCATGGGGGGGCGGGTCGGGGTCGATAGCGTTCCGGGCCAGGGCAGTACGTTCTGGCTGATCGTTCACACCGAGCCGGTTGCCGCCGACGCTGAACTGACGCGGAGTACGGCACCGCTGGCGCTGCAGTCCGGACATCGCTCGGGTGAAACGGCAGAGGAAGCCCTCGCGCGCCGCTACCGGGGGGCGCGCATCCTCCTCGCGGAGGACGATCCGGTCAATCGGGAAGTCACCGGTGAGTTACTCGGCGGCCTGGGTCTCATCGTCGATGGGGTCGCCACCGGTCAACAGGCGGTGGGGCGCGCGCTGACCGGCGGCTACGACCTGGTGTTGATGGACGTGCAGATGCCCGTCATGGATGGACTGGAAGCAACTCGCCGCATCCGCGCCGCCATGGCGGCCCGTCTACCGATTCTGGCCATGACCGCCAACGCCTTCGATGATGACCGCCGCCGCTGTCTGGCGGCCGGCATGGACGATCACATCGGCAAGCCGGTCGAGCCTGAACGGCTCTACGCGGCCCTGCTGCGCTGGCTGCCGACACCGCCCGGGCCGGGCGAGACCACGCCGCCGCGGCCCGCGGCGGTGCCGGCAACGAGCGACCTGCGACAGCTCCTGTCCGCTATTCCGGGTCTCGACCTGGATGCCGGTTTGCAATGCGTGCGCGGCAAACTGGGCAGTTATGTCCGCCTGCTGAAGATGTTCGCGCAAGGCCACGGCGATGACGCGCTCTTGTTGCGCGGCTATCTGACCGCCGGCGACACGGCGCAAGTCCGCCATCTCGCGCACACCCTCAAAGGCCTGGCGCTCACCCTCGGTGCCCGTGAGTTGCACCAGCACGCGCTGGCCTTGGAGCAGGCCCTGCACGACGCGGCGCCGGATCCGGACGTGGCGGCGTGTATCGGCCTGGTCGATCAGGCGTTGGGTCCCCTCCTGGCAGCGATTGCAGGAATCGCAGGAACCGAATCCAGCCCCCCCGTCCCGCCGCCGCCCAAGTGGGATCGGGCCAAGACCAACGAGATCCTGATCCAGCTCGAAGCCCTGCTGGCCGATGACGACACCCAGGCCAGAAACCTGTGGCGTTCCGCGCAAGCGCTGATCCAGCCGGTGCTGGGGCCCGCCGCGGCCCGCCTGGGCCAGGAGATCGAGGCCTTCGAGTTCGATCGGGCACTCGAAACGCTGCGCCGGGTGGTGGCCTTGCCCGCGGTCCGCGACGAATAAGGCGCGTGCCGGAACATCCAGCGGACCATGCCTGACATCCTGACGCCGCAGCGCCGACAGCTCCGGCTCGCCTGGTTGAGCCTCACGGTCGGTCTGCTGCTGACCGCACTGGCGACGCTCTACACCAAGACCGACGTCGCGGCGCTGAACCGCCGCGAACTCGCACTGATCGGCGAGGAGATCGCGGCCAAGATCCAGGCCAGGCTCCACACCCAGGCGCAGATTCTGCGCAGCGGGGCGGCCTTCTTCGCCGGATCGGCCGAGGTTACCCGGGAAGAGTGGCGCCAGTTCATCGAACGCAGCAAGATCTATCTGAATCTCCCCGGCATTCAGGGTATCGGCTTCGCCCTACTGATCCCGGCCGACCAACTCACCGGGCACCTGGCGCAACTGCATGCACAGGGATTCCCGGACTATCGGGTCTGGCCGGAAGGTGAGCGGAGTCTGTATTCATCCATCGTCTTTCTGGAGCCTTTCTCCGACCGGAATCTGCGCGCCTTCGGCTATGACATGTTCACTGAGCCGGTGCGGCGCGCGGCGATGGAACAGGCACGGGACCAGGACGTCGCGGCGCTCTCCGGCAAGGTGCTGCTGGTGCAGGAGACCGCTCAGGACGTCCAGGCCGGTACCCTGATGTATGTTCCGGTCTATCGACCCGAGCAGCCGACACTGACCGTCGATGAACGCCGTGCCGCACTGCTCGGCTGGGTTTACAGTCCCTATCGCATGAACGACTTGATGCAGGGTGTGCTTGGCGGCTGGGACCTGCAGGAGATCAAGCGCATTCGCCTACAGATCCATGACGGCGACCTGATCTCCCCCGCGACCCTGTTATACGACAGCCGGCCGAGCAAACCGGGGGGCCCGGCGGAGTCCGTGCGCGTCCCGATCGACTTCAACGGCCATGTCTGGACGCTGGGCTTCTCGCACGCGCAACCACCCATGCCCGCACTCGCCGACCCGCGGGTCTTGCTGATTGCAACCAGCGGCACGGCGATTAGCCTCCTGCTGACCGCGCTGGTCCTGGCACTCACCAGCAGCCGTTCGCAGGCCGTGCGGCTGGCGTCGGAGTTGCTGGCGCGGGAGCGGCTGGAGCAGGCCCTGCGGACGAGCGAGGCGCAGTACCGTTTGCTGGCGGACAACACGACTGACGTGCTGTGGCTGTTGAATCTCGAAACGGGGAACTGGACCTACATGAGTCCGTCAGTCGAGCGGCTGCGGGGCTATACCGTCGCGGAGGTCATGGCCCAGTCGGTCGAGCAGGTGATGACGCCCGAGTCCTATGCCTACGCACAGGCACGGATCAGTGAACGGAGCGCGCGGTTTCGCGGCGGCGCCCCCGGCACCCATGCCTACCGCGACGAGACCGAGCAGACCCATCGCGACGGGTCAACCGTCTGGACCGAGGTCAACACCCGTTATCTCTGGAACGACCAGGGCGAGCTGACCCTGCTCGGCGTGACCCGCGATATCACCGCACGTAAACGCATCGAACGCGCACGCGATATCGCGCTGACCAAATACGAGACCCTGTTTGAGCACTTTCCCCTGGGCATCAGCGTCGCGGACGCGACGGGCGTGATTCTGGAGGCCAATCCGATCGCCGAGACCCTGCTGGGCGTCAGCACGCGGGAGCATCTGCAACGCTCGCTCGACCACCGCGCCTGGCGCATCTGCCGCCTGGACGGGACACCCATGCCGCCCGCGGAGTTTCCCGCCGTGCGCGCGCTCCACGGCGGACCGGAGCTTTATTTTGCGAAAATGGGAATCATCAAAGCCGACGAGACCGTCACCTGGCTCAGCGTCACCGCCGCCCATTTGCCGCTGCGGGGTTACGGCGCCGTCGTCACCTACGGTGATATCAGCGAGCAGGTGCGCGGCGAGACCGCGCGCGAGGCGGTCAGCGCCGTGGCTCGGCTGGCAGTCTCGTCCGACTCGGTGGCGAGCTTCCGCAGCGCCCTTCCGCCCCTGCTGGCGACCAGGCTCGGGTTCCCGATCGTCGCCATCGAGACCTATGACACGGAGCGCGCGGAGATGGTCTTTGCCGGCTCGGTCGGGATACCCGCCGCGGTCGATGGTCCCTTGCGCATCCCCGTGGGCGCGACGCTGTCCGGCCAGGTCGCCATGACCGGCACGCCCCTGGTGGAACTCGCCGCGGAGACCAGAGCGGACGATGCGGACCCGACGCTGAAGGCGATCGGCGTGGTGACCTTCCTGTGCGCGCCCATGACGCTCGGGGGGCGGACCCTGGGGACCCTGTCGCTGGCGGATACGCGCCGCCGTCCGGACGCGCCGCGGATGCTCGCGATGCTCCAGACCATCGCCGATACCCTGGCCGACGCCACCGCGCGTCTGGAGACCCAGGCCGCGCTGCGCGAGAGCGAGCGCAACTACCGAGGCCTGGTTGAAAATTTGCACGCCGGCGTGGTTGTGCACGGTCCGGACACCGGCATTCAGTTCGCCAATCCGATGGCCGCGCACCTGCTGGGACTGACGCCGGAGCAGTTGCGCGGCCTTGCGGCCGCCGACCCGGCCTGGTGTTTCCTGCGGGAAGACGGCACCCGCATGCCGGCGCATGAATTTCCGGTCACGCGCGTCGCGGCCTCCGGAACCGCCTTGCGGAACCTCAACCTGGCGATTATCAGGCCCGATCGCGACGCGCCGACCTGGGTCCAATGCGAGGCCCATCCGATTTGCGATGAGCAGGGCCGACTCCTGCAGATCGTCGTGACCTTCTTTGATATCACCGAACGCCGGCGGGCGCTGGACGCGCTGCGCAAGAGCGAGGCCTTGCTGAACGAGGTCGGCCGGATGGCCGGAATCGGCGGCTGGGAATTCAACGTGGAGCGACGGGAGCAGACGTGGACCCAGGCCGTTTATCGCATCCACGAAGTGGCAGAGAGCGCTACCCCAACCGTGGAACAGGGGATCGCGTTCTATACGCCGGAGTCCCGCCCGGTGATCGCGGCGGCGGTGCAGCGGGCCATCGATCAGGGCGAGTCGTTCGACCTGGAACTGGAACTCATCACCGCGCAAGGTCAGCGGCGCTGGGTCCATGCGATCGGTCGGGCCACGACCGCGCACGGCAAGACTCTGACCGTCTCCGGCGTGATCCAGGACATCACCGAGCGCAAGCAGGCCGCGCTCGAGTTGGAGCACCACCGGCATCATCTGGAATCACTGGTGGCGTCGCGGACCCTGGACCTGATGGAAGCACGTGACGCCGCGCAGGCGGCCAACCGTGCCAAGAGTGCCTTCCTGGCCAACATGAGCCACGAGTTGCGCACGCCGATGAACGCCATCATCGGTTTGACCCACCTGCTGGCGCGGGAGATCACCGCCCCGCGCGCCCGCGACCGGCTGGTCAAAGTCAGCGAGGCCGCGCAGCACCTGCTCCGTATTCTCAACGACATCCTAGACCTTGCCAAGGTCGAGGCCGACCGCTTGTCGCTCGACATGTCCGACTTCTCCTTGACTCCCGTCCTAGAGCGCGCGGTCGATCTGGTCCGCGAGCAGGCCGCGGCGAAGGGGCTGCGGCTGACCATTGCGGTCGACCCCGCATGCCCGGACACCTTGCACGGCGACCCGCTGCGCCTGGGTCAGATGGTGGCGAACTACGTCAGCAACGCGGTGAAGTTCTCGCTGCACGGTGAGGTCCAGGTGCGGGCCGGCCTGACGGAACAGGGTCCCCGCGACTGCGTGCTGCGGATCGAGGTCGCGGATCAGGGCATCGGCCTGACCCCGGAACAGCAGGGACGGTTGTTCCAGCCGTTCGCGCAGGCCGACAGCTCAACCACCCGCGAGTACGGCGGCACCGGACTGGGGCTCGTCATCGTGCAGCGCCTGGCGGCCCTGATGGGCGGCCAGGTGGGTGTGACGAGCACCCCGGGTGTCGGCAGCACCTTCTGGCTGACCGCGCGACTCGGCCGCGTGATGCCGATCCACGGCGCGGCGCCGACCGCCGTCGGCGCCTTCGGACCCACGCCGGTGGAACAGGAACTGGCGCGCCGCTACCGCGGCGTGCGGGTGTTGTTGGCGGAAGATGAACCGGTCAATCAGGCGGTGACGGTCGAACTGCTGGAAGACCTGGGGCTGATCGTCGATGTGGTCGGTACCGGCCGGGAGGCGGTCGAACGGATCCACAACGCCGGCTACGCCCTGGTCCTGATGGACATGCAGATGCCCGTGCTGGATGGCCTGGACGCCACCCGCGCCATCCGCGAACTGCCCGGAAAGGCATCGCTGCCCATCCTGGCGATGACCGCCAGCGCCTTCGAGGACGACCGCCGACGCTGTCTGGAGGCCGGAATGAACGATCATATTGCCAAACCGGTGGAGCCCCAAGCGCTATTCGCGGCCCTGTTACGCTGGCTCGCGCGGCCGTTACCGGGGGCGCGGCCGACGCCGATTGCAGTCCCGCCGACTACCGAGGCGGATCGGGCCTTGGTTCATCTGGTGTTGGACCAGTTGGAGCGTCAGTTACCAACGGCCGATGTCGCTGAGACTTGGTCGGAGTTCGCGCCACTGATCGAGACTACACTGGGACCAGCAGCGGTTCAATTGGGGCAGGCGATTTCCTGCCGCAACCTTGACCAAGCCCGGTGTGCCCTGCGCCAGGCACAGGAGGCATTGCGCTCCCGGTCGGATTGAGCGGCGGCGGCCGGGTCAGGCGACAGCCGTCGGCCGGGTCTGGTCCAGTTTGCGCGCCAGCGGATACAGGTGCTCCGTTTCGCGCTGGATGCGGTCCATGACCAGCCCGAAGACCTGATTGGTGTCCCGGACGAAGGCGTCGTGATCGCCAATCCGCAATTCCCGCCGTCGCTCATCACTCCAGTCTCTGATATACGCGGCGAAAATCCGCTTGATCTCCTGCGATCCGGATAAAAACCGGTTCGCGGTGTTGGTCATGGTGCGGTCCTGACTCTGGATCAGGTGGCCGCAGATCTGGGCATCGACTTTTTCCATGTGTTCCCGGACGCGGCTGACATACTCGAAAAAAAGATTGCGCGCACATTCGGTGTCACACATCGAGCGCTCGCGGATCAGATACAGAAAAACGTTCGATAATTCCGTAATTTTATGATTCTGTTCATGGCATACCGTGAAATCGGTCATCGCTGCTCCACCTTGTCACGAGAGACGATCGGATCTGTCTGATTTTTTTCATTGCGCGTCGATCGCGGACTGTTTCAGTTGCCGCGCACCCATGACCCCGGATGCATCGCGCCGGGGTCAAAAGGACGTGATGTCCTATCTTACAGTTTACAAGTGATCGCCGCCGCTGGACACCACCGCGCGGGTACGGATGTGGTCGCAGCGGCGCGTCGGATGGACAAGCGCGAGCCGCAGTCCACCGAATCCCGCGCCGTTGCTGGTGGACTGCGCTGCGCTTGTCCACCCTACGATGTCAGGTGGCCGGAACCGTGACCAAGGCCCGCAGCGCGGCGGCCACGTCCGCGCTGAAGGCCCCCAGGGCCGCGCTCATCGCGGCGATCAGCGCCGCCTGATCGGCCGGCGGACGCAGGGGCTGGCGATAGGTGTTCTCGTGCACGGCCAGCGCCCGTTCGAGCAAGGGGTCGAGCACCGCCCAGCGCACCTTGAGCACGGCCTCGCCGCCGATTGTGCCCTCGAAGGTCAGAATGTCCGCGGTGATCCTGAAGTCCAGCGGATACCGGACCTCACTGGGAAACAGCAGGATCCGGCTGGTGCCGACCAGGTACGCCAGGTTCTCGCTCCACACCCGCAGAAAGTCGTCCTGGATGGTCCCGCCCCAGCGATTGTATTCGTCCACGGCCAACCGGTTGCCGGCGTCCCGCGAAACGATCTGCGGCCGATCGAGAAAGGCCGGAAAGGTCACGGGACCCAGCCCGATCGCAATAGCCCCGCCCGTCACGGCGCCCTGCCCGGCCGCCCCCGGCAGCGGCGCGAGCGAGAAAAAGGTGGACGGCGGCGAACCGGCGCAGCCGGCGGCCGCCAACATCCATACCATGAGCCAGGACCAGATCCCGTAGCGCACGATCCCCAACCGTCGGCGGCCGGCCGTTCTCACGCGGTTCATCGCCCGCCTCCCTTGCCCTTGAGCAGCGCTTCCGGATGACGTTCCAGGTAGTCGGTCAGGAGCCGTACTGAACGCGCGGCCGCCGAGAGTTCTTGGAACATACGCTGCATCTCGATGTACATGGGGGCATTCTCCGACACGATCGCGTTGGCGGCTTTGAGGGTCGCGGAGGTGTCACGCAGGGCCGTACTGAGTTCCGGTGCGATCTGGGTATTGAGTCGCTCCGCGGTCTGTCGAAACGCCGCCAATGCAGCATCGGCCTCGACGATCGCTCCCCGCAACTCCTTGGAACTGAGCAGCGCATTGGCACCGGCCAGCGCCCCCGCCGCGTCCTGGCCGAGTTGTTGGATCGGCAGGGCGTCCAGTTTATCGAGAATGCTGTTGGCCTTGGTGGTCAAGGCGTCCAGCGGGGCCGGCACGGTCGGCAGCACCGCGTAGTCGCCGTGCTTCCCGAGCGGCTGAGCCGGGGCGTTCGGATGGAAGTCCAGATCCACATAAAGTTGGCCGGTCAACAGACTGCTGGACTTGAGCTGGCCGCGCAGGCCGTTGGCGACCAGGCGCTCGACCACCCCCAGTTGATTGATCCGGTCGCGGTCGCCGCGCACCCCGATGCGTTCCGGTTCGACCTCGATCAGGACCGGGATCTGAAACTCAAAGTCGTCGGGATCGAAGGTCAACTGCACATCCAGCACGGTACCGATACTGATCCCGCGCAGCAGCACCGGTGCACCCACATGCAAGCCGTTCACCGACCCCTGAAAGAACAACAGATAGCGTTCCTTGTGCGCGTAGGTCTTGGCATGCGCCTCCTCGCGGCCCTGATAAAGGGGGAAGACCTCATTGACCGCCGCGGGTTCGCGCGCCCCATCGATGGTATCCGGCGTATCAAAGGACACGCCGCCGATCAGCACCGACAGGAGCGACTGGGTGTCGACCTGAATCCCGTTCGTCGAGATGGAAAAGTCCACCCCGCTCGCGTTCCAGAAGCGCGTATCCCGGGTGACCAGCCGATCATGAGGGGCTGAGACAAAGACCTCGATGCTGACGGCCCGCCCGTCCGCGTCCAGCGCATTGCCGGCCACCTGCCCCACCTGGATCTGACGGTAATAGACCGGTGAGCCGATGTTGAGCGAGCCGAGCGTCGGCGAGCGCAACTGGAACCGCTTGCCCGGTTCTGAGGTGGTGAACAGCGGCGGCTCCTCCAGACCCACGAAGTGGCGCTCCGCGTCACCCTCGGTCACCGGGTCGATGGCGATAAAGGGTCCGGACAATAAGGTATCCAGGCCGGATACCCGGCTGGCGGTCACCCGCGGACGCTCGACCCAGAAGCGCGTACCACGGGTCAGGTAATCGGCCGCGCCGTGCTTGAGATGCGCGGTGACCACTACGCTCTTGAGGTCGTCGCTGACGTCGATGCTGGTGACCTCGCCGACATCCACATCCTTGAATTTGACCTTGGTCTTGCCGGCCTGCAGCCCGGCCGCGGTGGCGAACCGGATATAAATCGTCGGACCCTGCTCGGAGAAAGTCTTGAAGGCCAGCCAGCCGCCGATGATCAACGCCACCAGTGGGATCAGCCAGACGATCGACACCCGGTCGCGGCGGATCGTGATCGCCTGCGGCAGCGCGGCCGCGGTGTCGCTGTCAGGCTGGCCCGGCGCGGCCACGGGCGGCCCCGGCCGTGGGACGGCCCCGTTCTCGGTCTCCGACATGATCCGACCCCCTCCCCTGCGCCCCGGTGCCTTCCAGGTTATCCCAGATCAGACGGGGATCAAATGACATGGCGGCAATCATGGTGATGACCACGACCGCGCAGAAAAAGATGGCCCCCACTTCCGCTTCGATGCTCGCCAGATTGCCCAAACGCACCAGTGCGACCAGGATGGTCACCACAAAGATGTCCACCATGGACCAGCGGCCCATCGTCTCGGTGATGCGGTACAGACGGGTACGCTCGCGCGGCCGCCACGACGCGCGCAACTGCACCGAGACCAGCAGGAAAATCAGGATCAAGAGTTTGAGCAACGGCACGAAGACACTGGCCAGGAACACGACCGCCGCCAGCGGCCACATCCCGTGCGTCAGCAGAAACACGACACCGCTCAGTATCGTATCCGATTGGGTGCGGCCGAGCGATGTCACCGTCATGATCGGCAGCACGTTGGCCGGAATGTAGAGGATCACGGCGGCCAGCACCAGCGCCCAGGTGCGCTGCAGGCTCCGCGGTTTGCGATGATGCAGCACATCGGTGCAGCGCGGGCAGCGCGGGCGGCGCCCGTCGAACAGCGCGGCCCGTTGCGGGACCACCAGTTCACAGACATCGCAGCCGATGTACGCTTCACCCGGCTCCAGCGGCCGGGAGACGGCACTGCGCACGGGCACCCGCGACCACACCAAATCCGGGTCCAGCGCCGCCTGGGCCGCCGCGAGCACGAGGATCAAGGCGCCGAAGGCAAAGAGCGACACGCCGGGGACGATCGTCGCCATCTCCGAGAGCTTCACCACCGCCACCAGGATGCCAAGCATGAAGACATCCATCATGCCCCAGGGGGTCAGGGTACGAACATGGCGGAACAGGGTCGGCAGCCAGCCCGGCAACCGGTCACCCGTCAGCGGAACCAGCACGATCAGCAGCAAGGACAATTGCAGTCCGGGCGCCAGCACACTGGTAAAGGCCACCACCGCGGCGATCTCCCACTTGCCCTGGTCATACAGATCCAGTATCCCGGTGAACAGCGTGGTCTGGGTCATCTGACCCTGCATCGAGAACGACAGGAAGGGGAAACTGTTGGCGATGATGAACAGCAGCAGCCCGGCGATCGTCAGGGCCAGCGTCCGGTTGAGACTATCCGGCCGGTCGCGGTGCAGGGCGCAGCCGCACCGAGCACACACGCTGGAACCGCCGGGCGGCAGCGGCGGATTGCGCTGGAGCAGACCGCATTCCTTACATTCGGTTAGGGTATCGTGCATACTGTTGGGTCCGCTGCGCGGACCACCCCCGTCGCAGCTCCATCGCCGTCAATGCCCCGTACGCTGAAGCCAGGCTTTGACCTGTTCGGGGTCCAATCCGCGTAAACGCTCCTCCGGGTCTAACCCGCGCAAACGCTCCTCAGCGTCCAACCCGCGCAAACGGTCCGCAATATCCATCCGTTCCAGCAGCCCCTGGCGCTCTTCCAGGCTGAGCGCGTGAAAATCGTCGATGAGCATTCGATACGTTTCAAGTTTGAAGTCTTCGAGCGTATACGCCATGTTGGCCAGCTCCGGTCGATGGACGTTCGCCAGATGATAGCGCAGCAGGTGTGCCCCCAAGGTGCAAAAGTGACCACCGGAATTTGTCCACAGATGTCACAGATGTTCACAGATGAAGAAAAACATCTGTGTTCATCTGTGTCATCTGTGGAGCACTTTCCGCCCCGAAGCCTCGACTGAAGTGACAGTCGGTAGGATGGGCAGAGCGAGAGCGATGCCCATCCTACGCGCTCACGCCAAGGCGCCAAGCACGCCAAGAAGAGCGCAATCCTGCGGTGCCCCCGTCACCCGGCGAGCGCCTCCGGTTTCGATAGCGCCTTGAAGCACCTTGGCGTCTTGGCGCCTTGGCGTGAGACATTCCGGATCTAAGCCAAGCCGGTGCGGCGGATATGCCCGTTTGAGCGCGATTCGCCACCAGTGTCAGGAACGAAGCCCAACATCGGCGACCGCGTAACCGCTTACTCCCGCCGCACCAACTCCAACAGGGCGTCCGGGTCCAGATCCGCCAACGGTCGGGCGCCATCGGCCGTGATGGTCAAGACCTCCACCCGGCGCTCGATGCGAATGCGTGCGGCGGTCTCGATCAGCGTCGTCGCGCGGCGGCGTTTCGCGATGCGGTCGGCGACATCGAACACCGCCAGCAGGGCGCTCGGAATCGACAGGACCAAAGCCGCCACGGCCACCGGATCGACCGTCTTGTGCTGTCCCGCGGCGGCGGCCTCCAGTCGCCGCGGGGTCAACTGCGGATTCGCATCGGCCAGCGCGGCGGTCAGATCGGCCGCGGCGCCTTCGGCATCGGGCCCGTTCAGAATCAATTCCAGGTCTCGCATCGGTCGCTTGCTCCGCGGTCGGGCGCCGGCGTCTCCCGGCGTTCGTAGGGTGAAATGGGTCAGGCCCGGGGTCCGTGGCACTTGCCTGGTTCAGGTCGCGCCGCCGCAGTCCATGCCGACGTGTTGCAGGATCTGCTCGATCTGGCCGGCCTCCGGGAGGCCCAGGTCCCGCGCGGCGGCCAGCGCGAGGCACAGCAGGGTGTTCGCCTGTGCACGCTCATCCGCCCTGCCACGGGACAACAACGCCAAGGCGATCATGGCGCGACAGACCAGCAGTCCGCGCACGTCGCCCAGGCGCTCGAAGACCGGGAGTTGCTCCTCGGTGCGGATGCGCAGGGCCTCGTCGAGCTGGCCGCGCGCCTGGAGGATGTCGGCGATGCAGCCCTGAAAAACGGCAATATCAGCGATCGCGCCCAGCTTTTTGACAGCCGGTAGACATTGATCCTGGAGTAGCGTAAGCGCCTCGTCGTGTTGGCCGCGGGCCTGGAGAATGTCCGCGATCTTGCGTTGTGTCACGGCCGCCGAGCGCACGTCGCCCAGGCGCTCGTAGACCGGGAGTTGCTCCTCGGTGCGGATGCGCAGGGCCTCGTCGAGCTGGCCGCGATTCTCAAGGATGTCGGCGATCTGACCCCGCGTCACGGCCGCCGAGCGCACGTCGCCCAGGCGCTCGTAGACCGGGAGTTCCTCCTCGGTGCGGATGCGCAGGGCCTCGTCGAGCTGGCCGCGCGCCTGGAGGATGTCGGCGATCCTGCCCTGTTCCACGGCCTTCAAACGCGGATCGCCTAGGCGCACAAAGGCCGGGAGAACCTCCTCGGTACGGATGCGCAGGGCCTCGTCGAGCTGGCCGCGCGCCTGGAGGATGTCGGCGATCTTCCCCCGCGTCACGGCCGCCGCGCGCACGTCGCCCAGGCGCTCGTAGACCGGGAGTTGCTCCTCGGTGCGGATGCGCAGGGCCTCGTCGAGCTGGCCGCGCGCCAGGAGGATGTCGGCGATCTTCCCCCGCGTCACGGCCGCCCCACGCACGTCGCCCAGGCGCTCGCAGACCGGGAGAACCTCCTCGGTGCGGATGCGCAGGGCCTCGTCGAGCTGGCCGCGATTCTCAAGGATGTCGGCGATCTTCCCCCGCGTCACGGCCGCCTCGCGCACGTCGCCCAGGCGCGCGAAGACCGGGAGTTGCTCCTCGGTGCGGATGCGCAGGGCCTCGTCGAGCTGGCCGCGATTCTCAAGGATGTCGGCGATCTTCCCCCGCGTCACGGCCGCCGAGCGCACGTCGCCCAGGCGCTCGAAGACCGGGAGTTGCTCCTCGGTGCGGATGCGCAGGGCCTCGTCGAGCTGGCCGCGCGCCTCGATGATGTCGGCGATCTTCCCCCGCGTCACGGCCGCCGAGCGCACGTCGCCCAGGCGCTCGTAGACCGGGAGTTGCTCCTCGGTGCGGATGCGCAGGGCCTCGTCGAGCTGGCCGCGCTTCTCAAGGATGTCGGCGATCTGACCCCGCGTCACGGCCGCCTCGCGCACGTCGCCCAGGCGCTCGAAGACCGGGAGTTCTTCCTCGGTGCGGATGCGCAGGGCCGCGTCGAACTCCCCGCGCCGATACAGTCTGCTGGCGTACGCATCGAGCAATGCCAAGGCGTCCGGGGTGGCGGCGCCCGGTGCGGCCGCCAGCGCGGCGCCCGCCTGCGCCAGCAGGGCGTCGGCGGTGGCGCCGTCCCCGGCGGCACCGATCACGCGGACCGCGGCGGCGACCAGTGGCGAGGGGGCGGGGTGGCCGGCACTCTTGAGGAGTTGCACGACGTCCCGGCCGAGTTGCGCGGCGGCCGGATAGCTGTCGGCTTCCAGCGCGCGGATGGCGCCGGCGCCGCAGGTCGCGGCGACCGCGGCATCCCCGGCGGCGAGGGCCAGCCGGGCGAGTTGCAGGTCCGCCCCCGCGGGGCGGGCGCCGGCCGCGCCGCCCCAAGCAGTGAACAGGGGCGCCACCAGGATGGCCGCGAGCGGTGCCCACTGCGCGGCGTTCAGGGGTACCAGACGAGCCGCGGCCAGGGGGCTGACCCGCAGGGCGTCCGGCGCCCGGCTCAGGGGGTCCTCGCCGGGCTCGATCAGCGCCAGGTCGATCAGGCGCTGCACGTCGCCGCCGATCGCCGCGGCCAAGGCGGCCACGACCGCGGGGGGGACCGGCAGGTCAAAGCGGGCCAGGGCCTGGAGCAGATCCCGACCGGCGCTGCCGGCGAGCCCCAGCAGGGTGTCGACGGCGATCTGCTCCAGCAGCGCGCGCACGGACTCGGTGGCGGGCAGCGCGCCGCCCGCCAGGTAGGACTCCATCTCGGTCAGGGCGGCCGCGGCGGCGGACACCGGAACCGCCGGATTGAGCAGCAGCCGGGCAATCAGCAAGTCCAGCAGGCCCGGATTGCCGCGCGCCGCGGCTTGGGCGCGCGGGAGTTGTGCCTCACGCGGGGCCAGGTCGTGCAGCGCCGGCGCGCTGCTGCGCTGGCGCAGCAGGAGCTTGCGCGTGGCGGCGTCCTGGAAGCTCCCGAGCTCGATGCGCGCGAGCCGCGCGGCCAGATCCGCGCCACGGTCGGTCAGGCGGAAGGGGAAGCGGCTGGTGATCAGCAGCCGGCTGTCGGTCAGGGCCGGATCAAAGGCGCGTAGCAGGGTGGCGATGAGTGCGGCCTGACGTGCCTGCACCGGACGCACACCGGCGGCTTCATCGAGGACCTGCTCGAAGTCGTCCAGAATCAGCAGGACCGCCCGGCCCTGGGGGGTCCGCTGTTGGCAGGGACCGCGCAGCAGGTCGGTGAGCAGATACCCAAGCACCTGGCAGGCCGCCTCCGGTCCCTGTTGCGCGGCGGCACTCAGGGCGGTTTGCGCGTCGCGCAGCAGGTCGCGGGCCGTCGGATCGAATTGCAGGGCCTCATCGAGGCGCTCCAGCACCTGCTGGACCCCGAAGCGGCCGTGCAGCACCACCAGGGTCAGGTCGTCGCGGCGGCGGTTGGCCAGGCGTGCCGCCAGGCTCGATTTGCCGAGCCGGCCCATGCCGGTCAGCAGCACCCCGGCGGCGGCGTTGTCGTCGAGGACCCGCAACGCCTGTTGCAGTTCCCGGCGGCGCCCGACGAAGAGGCTATGGGCGGCCACCGGCACCGTTTTGCCGAGGAAGTCCTTCTGGCCATGGGTGGCCGGCAGCAGGGAGCGTTTGCGCCCGCCGCCGACCAGTGGGCGCGCCCCGTCGCCGCGACTGCCGAGCCACAGGCGGGCGTGGTGCCAATGGCGGCTGATCTGCGCATCAGCCGCGTTCAGCAGGGCGCGGCGGGCCTCGGCGAGCGCCAGGGCCAGGGGATCGCGGGCGGCGAGCCGGCCATAGAGTTGGGCCGCGAAGCGGGTGGCGGCGCGGTCGGCAACCGCGCCGTCCCAGCCGATGACGGCCGGTAATCCGGCCTGGATCAGCGCGCTGGTGAGCGAGTGGGTCAGGGTGTCGGCCGCCATCGGGGCGGGCGCGCCAAGCTGCTTGCCGCCAGCCGTCGGCGGCAGCCCGGTCCCCGGACGGCCGGACGCCGCGGCGCTGAGACAGGCGGACAGAAACAGGAGCCGCGGCGGCGCCGGGCGCAGGGCGCGCAGCAGTCCGGCCGCGTCGGTGGGGTCGGGGCCGCCGCGCCCGTCTTCGAGCAGCAGGATGGGACGCGGGGTCTCCCCGGCGTTGGCTTGCCAGGCGTGATGGCCGTGACAGGACAGGTGCAGCACCGGCAGGCCCCCGGCCGCAGCCAGATGCCGGCCCAGGGTGTCGGCCTCCCCGCTCTCCTCCACCAGCAGGTCGAGGTGGGTGGTGCCCACGGCATCGAGGATGGCGGTCTCCTCGGCCTCATAGTCGAGCTCCATGGCACCCGCCGGGGCGGCGGCCATGAAGGCGAGTCCGAGCCGACAGTCATCCAGGGCTGGCGGTGGTTCGGTGGGTCCAAGGCGGCGCTGGGGGCTGAACTGGAGCAGGGCATCGGCGGCGAGATAACCGCGGTCGTTGGCCAGCAGTTCCCAGGGCGCCTGGAGCAGTGCCCATTCCACCGGGCTCGGGGTGCGGCTGGGGCAGTGGATGCTGAACAGCAGCGGGGGCGTGGCGCCCGCCAGCAACCGGCCGAGAAGGTGCTGATCGCCATCGAGCCAGCGGTAGAGGTCGCCGCCGATGGCGTAGGCCGCAGCCGGGTCCGGGCGTTGCTCCAGGAAGGCGTAGCGCACGGCCAGTGCCTGCAGGAAGCGCAGGGCGTCGTCGTCCAGCGTGCGCTCGGAGCCGAGCGGCGTGTCGTCGAGCAGCAGGCGGAAGCGGTCGTCTTGAACCAGGATGCCGGCGGTCATGCGGCGGTGCCCCCGAATTCGGAATTCCTTGGAGTGGATGGTGATTGTAGGCGATTTCCACGGATGGGTGGCCGCGCGTATCGGCGGCGCGATCGATGGCGGATGCGCTACGCTTACCACCCAACCAAACGCTTCGCGATCGACTTCCCCCAATGCCCAGCATCGACTTCTACACCCTGGAACCCGCGAGCCCCGGCGACCGGTACCTGCTGACCTGCCACCTGGTGGAGGATCTGTATCAGGACGGCGCCCGGGTGCTGATCCACTGCCCGGAAACCGAGCGCGCCCGGCACCTGGATCGGCTGCTCTGGACCTACCGCCAGGAGAGCTTTATCCCGCATGGTTTGGTGGGCCAGGTCGACCCCGAGCTGACACCGATCCTGATCGGTGCCGACCTGGGCCGGCAAACCGAAGCCACGGTCTTGATCAACCTTGCCGCCGAGGTTCCCGCCGAGTTCGCGCGCTTCGAGCGCGTGTGCGAGCCGGTCGATCAGGATCCGGCGGTGCGCGCGGCCGCGCGGTTGCGCTTTCGCTCTTACCGCGATCAGGGATTCCCCCCGGACCATCACCCGATGCGTCTGCCGCGCGACACGGCGGATGCCTGATAGGGTCCGCTCTGCGGACCGACGACCGTGCCGTCGCGCAATGGCCGGATTTAAGATCGAAGCCGCGTCAAGACCGCGCGGTCAGCCGTTCCCTCCCGCGCTCCCGATCGACCGGGCCTTGACCTGGCGATTTTCTCGGCTATAGTCCTATCAGTCGCATCTACGTCCGCGCCGCTGGTTGGTTAGCATCCGGTGTTTCGGAAATCACTTTAGCGTATAGATTTCCTCGGAAATCCCCTAATGCCCTGTACGCTTAAGCCACGCTTTGACCTGTTCGGGATCCAACCCGCGTAAGCGCTCCTCAGGGTCTAACCTGCGCAAGATCTCCGCCGTATCCAACCCGCGCAAACGCTCCTCAGCGCCCAACCCACGCAAACGCTCCTCAGGGTCTAACCTGCGCAAGATCTCCGCCGTATCCAACCCGCGCAAACGCTCCTCAGCGCCCAACCCGCGCAAACGCTCCTCAGCGTCCAACCCACGCAAGCGGTCCGCAACATCCATCCGTTCCAGCAGCGCTTGGCGATCTTGCTGGCTAAGCTCGTGAAAATCGTCGATGAGCATCCGATAGGTGTCAAGCTTGAAGTCGTCGAGTGTATAAGCCATGTTGGGCAGCTCCAGTCGATGGATGTTCGCCAGATGATAGCGCAGCAGGTGCGCCGCCGGACTGCGTGGCCGATAGTGTGCCAATCCATAGCGGATTCGATCCATTTCGCTGGCGAACAGTTCCCACGGGGCGTTGCGCGGGTGCTTGGCCAGGGCGTTCAGAACGATCAGGCGGATACGGCGACTGCCCCAATCCACATCGTAGACACCGGGCCAGGGCGTGGGGTGCTGGGCACTCGGCGCGAGTTGGTTGAACAACTTGGCGGGATGGCGGGTGGCGACCGCGTAGAGGCGAAAGGCCGCCTCCGGCAGCAGCCGCTCGGCGGCGGCCGGCGGTTCCACCGGATCGGCCGGGCGCGCGGTTGCGGGCGCCGCGGCCGCCGCCTGAATGGAGGCGAGTTTGCGATAGGTGACGTAGTGGCTGATCAACTCTTCCATCGCCCAGCCATCCAACGCTTCCTGTTTGGATTTAAAGCTGAGCACATTGTGGGCAGTGAGGTTCTCCAGCCCGTCGGGGAGGTCCGCCAGCGCCGCCGCAGCGGTGACCGCCGGGTCGCCGGGCAGCCGTTCGATGATCAGCACATCCAACCGTTGGCTCTTGAGCGCCAACTCTTTTTCCAGTTCCACACGCCACGGCCGGCCGGTGAACAGGTCGGTCAAGGCGATGCCGAAGAGTCGATGCCAGGGGGTGTGATCACGCATGCGCCCAGCATACCGCATCACCCCGGATGAAGATGCACCTATACCACAGACCGTCGAGGCTTCCACCGGACGCGGCGCCGCCGCCCGCTAAGGGTCGGCCTCCACAGTCGCGTCGCCCCGGTCACCGGCGGTTGAGCCCGCGTGGTACGAAGTTCGTCGGCAATCGGCTTAAGCGCGGTTCTCACGCCAAGGTACACAAGTGATCACCGGAATTTGTCCACAGATGTCACAGATGTTCACAGATGAAGAAAAACATCGGTGTTCATCTGGGTCATCTGTGGATCACTTTCCGCCCCGAAGCCTCGGCTGAAGTGACAGTCGGTAGGATGGGCAGAGCGAGAGCGATGCCCATCCAACGCGCTCAACGTAAGGGCAATCATTCCGACCTCAGCGGTAACCGCGAGGGCGTTGGTCCGCACAGCGGACCCTACCGCTCACCCCAACGGTCATGGCAACCTACGGTCGATGGGCGACAGGCGCGCACCGAAAAAGAAGATGCTCTCACAAAGACACAAAGACACGAAGAAGAAAAGAAAGATAAGAAGCCGTGAAAGGCTTCGCGACCTTTGTGCCTTTGTGTCTTTGTGAGATCAATTCCCGGATTTTGGGTGACGGTTCAGTCCCGCCGCACCAGATCCAACAGGGCGTCCGGGTCCAGATCCGCCAGCGGTCGGGCGCCATCGGCCGTGATGGTCAGGACCTCGACCCGGCGCTCGAGGCGAATGCGGGCGGCGGTCTCGATCAAGGTCGTCGCGCGGCGGCGTTTCGCGATGCGGTCGGCGACATCGAGCACCGCCAGCAGGGCGCTGGGAATCGACAGCACCAAGGCCGCGACGGCCACCGGATCGACCGTCTTGTGCTGTCCCGCGGCGGCGGTCTCCAGTCGCCGCGGAGTCAACCGCGGATTTGCATCGGCCAGCGCGGCGGTCAGATCGGCCGCGGCGCCTTCGGCCTCGGCCCCGTTCAGAATCAATTCCAGGTCGCGCATGGGTCGCTTGCTCCAGGGTCGGACGCCGGGGTTGCCCGGCGCTTGAGGTCGTTGGCATTGGCTGATTCAGGTCGCGCCGTCGCAGTCCATGCCGGCGTCTTGCAGGATCTGCTCGATCTGGCCGGCCTCCGGGAGGCGCAGGTGCCGCGCGGCGGCCAGCGCCAGGCACAGCAGGCGGTTCGCCTGGGCACGCTCATCGGCCCTGCCGCGGGCCAGTAAGGTCAACGCGATCTTGGCACGACAGACCAGCAGCGAGCGCAGGTCGCCCAGGCGCTCAAAGACGGGCAGGACCTCCTCGGTGAGCATGCGCAGGGCCTCGTCGAGCTGGCCGCGCGCCAGCTTCAACTCAGCAAGCTCATCCCACCAATCAAGACGCGTTCGACAAACGCGCTCATGAACGGAGTCGGGCGTAGCGGCGATCCGTGCTTGCAGCTCCCGGAGCCTCTCGTCCTGCTCTTCGCGCGAGAATCGGGGATCGACGCCGAAATCCCAGTCCCGCACCGCGAGGGGTCGGAGCGCGACGCTGCTCAACTCGGCAACCTCGATGGTGTCGCTACGCCAATCGAAGAAGTCGGGAGCGCCGCGGGTGAGGGCCCCCACCAGCCGCCGGGGCAACCAGAAGACGACGGGATGCGGTACGCGCCAGGGCCACTCGGTGCGGCCGAGTTGCGCTTTCGCTCTTACCGCGATCAGGGATTCCCCCCGGACCATCACCCGATGCGTCTGCCGCGCGACACGGCGGATCCCTGGATCGGGTCGGGGTGACGGGATTGCGCCCGTCACCCCTCCCACACCACCGGACATGCGGTTTTCCGCATCCGGCGGTTGAGCCCAGCGGGCTTAGCCCGCGAGCGTCCACGGTAGAATCAGTCCGT
>Ga0247839_1000735_pt1 | contig 57113 bp, 42 predicted proteins | sample LaCruzMarch2015__6_FD_192405 | JGI IMG/M metagenome (GOLD analysis project Ga0247839, IMG submission 192405) | Freshwater microbial communities from meromictic Lake La Cruz, Castile-La Mancha, Spain - LaCruzMarch2015_16m | ecosystem: Environmental > Aquatic > Freshwater > Lake | place: Spain...
GAAGCGGATGTCATCAGCGTTGTTAGGAATCAAATCCTTAGAGATGTAGAATTCTTCGTCAAGGTTACGGTTGGCATCACGAACCAATACATAGAGTGGTGCTTTGCCATAGTTGTCAAAGTAACCACGATCGATGATCGAGATGTTGTTTTGCAACAATGGGTCATCACAACGGTCATCGTAAGTACACCAGTTGATTACAGAGTAAGTACGGAAGATTTTGTAGCACTCATCGTCAGATGCATCGTAACGCTTGTCGGTTACGTTTACAGACAAGATGTCGCAAGCCAGTTCGTCGGTGATAATGGTATCAATGATTGGCGTCTTACAATCAGAAGCTACGTCTTTAGGGAAACAAATGTTGTATTGGTGGATCGGACGGATGGTGATCCGCTGCGTACAAGTGATGCTGATTGGGCCTTTAACCGTTTGCTTAGTCAAAGTCCAGATGCGGTCGATGTAGCCATAACCACACTTCAATTTCTTGTCCGTTTTGTATGCAGTATCCAATTTAGCACAATCGTTGCCTGAAGGGATGGTGATGTCACCAAAGCAAAGTGCAGAAGCTGCTTTGTCGTCGATTTTCTCGAGGCACTTCTCATCACAATCAACAGTGATCGCCCATGGAGCCAAACAAGTTGGAGCCACTTTGTCTTCGATCAACACGTCATCCCAGCAGAAGTTGCGGTTGCCGTAGAAGTCTTCGCCCCACAATTCAATCGTTACGCGCTCTGTCAAATCGCAGCAGAAGAACTCAACGAAATCTTGCAATGGAGTCATCAACTTACCACCCTTCAGGATGAACGTTTCACCGAAGTCCTTGATGTCGCCGTCGCCGTTAAGGTCAAAACCATCCGCTCCGTCTTCCAACGATTCACCTGCGTCGCTATAGTCACCATCGCTGTTCAAGTCCTTACCTACTGCTGGATTTAAAGTACCGTTGTTGTTGGTATCGTAGCCTTTAGCAATGAAGCTGGCTACACAAGAAGTAGGCACATTGCGACGTACGGCAATGTAAGCCATTTTGCAGTTGTCCCAGCTACCTTCGTCGATGTCGTCAGCACTTACTTGTGCATAACCGTTGGTGTAGCCATTGGCGTTGCTCAACGTGATGTGCAGGTCATCGTCACACTTCATTACTGGTGCAATTTTGTCCTTCACGTCGAAAAGGAAGCAGCACTTGGAAGCATTGTAGCAACCGTCAAATGCATCGATCACCATCAGGTGACGACCAACTGGAAGGCCGATCATCATGCCGTTCATTACTGCATATTCCACTTTTTCCCAGCAAATTTGCTCATTGCTACAGTCGCCCAATTGGTAATCGTCATGGTCACCACGCAGTTCAGCTCCTTCTTTTAAAGGAGTAACACAGAAAGGATTTTCTGGTCCTGTGTAAACCAAAATACCTTTTACATACCGATCTTTGGTGTACACACTTACACTTGTGTTAGCCACTGGACCACAGTTGTCTTTGATGGTTACCCCAAAGGCAGACTTGATGCCATTCACCGTTACTGGAATGGCTGCAGTGCAATCCATTGGGCCAGTAGAAATGTCGTAAGGAGCACCGTGAGCGTACTCACAAGTAGGCGCAGTGAAATCACCAATTTTGATCAGGATGTGGAACGTATCAACGATACCACCAGCACACCAATCAAATACATACAATTCGCGGTCGATCTTCACCCCTTTGCCAACACAGATTGGGAACTCAGTGTCTTTGATCGAAATGGAATAGTTGCACTCAATTTCGTCGATGAACAAACAACGTGGGTTAGAAGAAGTGTTGAAGAAGCTGCAGAAAGATGGCGTTACATCAGCTTTCTTGATCAGGCTCTTATCAGGAGTACAAGAGGTGTACTGCACTACCCAATCGTAGTTTGGAGCTGGAACGTCAGCATTGGCACCAGTAGTACCGGCTCCACGGAAACGCAATCCACGATCGTTTGCACCAGCAAGCAGATCAACATCTGGACGGTAGAAGTTAATGCGTTGCGTGTAATCATTACGCATGCCGTTGCAATCCGTAGCTACCCACTCGCGGAAGATGGTTGCATAGATTCCACCGTTGGTCGCCAGGTCTTCGCAAGAGTAGAAAACCACTTTGTCGCTCCACTTCAAGGTTACGCGGCAACCACAGTTGAAGCAGTTGTCTTTGAAGTAAGCATAACCCAGGTTTTTGATGTTGTCAGAAACCAGGCCTGGAGGGATCAAGCCCAGGTCGCAATTGTCACCAGTACCAACAACACCTTCAGCGTTGAGGATGGTTTGGCTACTCGTTGCAGCAGGACGTGGAGAAGATGTAGCACCTACGTTACCAATCGTCAAACGATTGTTCAACACGTAGTTGACATCGTAGCAATCCAAAGAAATGTCAGCAGGAGGACAAACCAGCGCAGGTGCAGTTTTGTCTTCAGCGGTTACTTTACCCCAGCAAATTACGGTTGCACTGGGAGAGTTGCTTGTAAACAAGCCATAAGTCCAAACCCCGGCACAATCGATGGTGTCGCCGTTGAGTTGGTTGTTGTCCATAACGCGTACGTATGCACCGGAGCAATCGCCGTCAGATACGAGGGTACGAGAAAGTTGAAATTTGCAATTTGCATCCAAAGTAACTGTAACATTGTAACAACCACAAGATTGTGCCACAGCCATGTTGGAACCAAACAGCATTGTTGCCAATACCAGCAAGCAAGCGCCTGCAGATTTGGTCATCCAGCTAGTAAAGTTCATTTTTTTCATAAGATTAAAATTTGAAAAAGAATGTTGGATAAATAAATTAGAATTAGCCTTAGGTCGATGGCATAGAAATGTCTACAAGTTGGTCGTCTTGGAAACTCACAAATCCATGCGTGTTAAAGTGATTATTTAGCCCGGAGAAGGCAGGCCTAAAGCAATTACGGAGTCAGCAAATTGACTGTAAAGCCGATTCAGTTATGACGGAATTTAAAGGGTAGATAATAAATTCGTGTGTAGTGATGATGATTCGGCTCTTGATTGAACCTTGGAGCATTTGACTGTAGTTACCTTCTGGGATAGGGTACTAATTATATGTAGGCAAAGATACATGAACAATGTGAAAAAACAAAAAAAGCCTTGTAATTATTTGTTTTTTGATCATACAAGGGGAAATCACAAAAAAGGATACCGAATGTCTCCCAAATACAAACCATCCGGCGGCGCGCTGGTTGCTTTTTTCAAACGTGTTTGTTCAATCATGGCGGAACGGAGTTCGTCCAGGCTGATCTGACCAATACCTACACCTAGGCACATCCCAACAATCAGGCGCACCATGCCCCGCAAAAAACGGTTGGAAGTAATGTGAAACACCGCTCCTTGCCCATCTGCGTCAAAGATCCACTCTGCGCGTGTCAATTGACAAATCATGGTTTTGGCATCGTGGTTGCTTTTGCAAAAAGGCGCAAATTCTGTGTAATCCAATAGCAATGTGGCGGCGGCCTGCATCAATTCAAAATCTGGCTGCTGTACAAACGGGTAGAAATAAGCCAGATGCTCCGCAAAAGGATTTTTGCGAAAACTAAGGTGATACTCGTAACTGCGCTGATAGGCATCAAAACGCGCGTGGGCATCGGGATGCACCTCAAAAATACGGAGAATGACGATGTCCTTGGGCAGAAACTTATTGAGGCGGCGTACAAACTCCACTGGAAATTCTCCCTCAAAATCAAAATGGGCAAAGTACTGTCGGGCATGCACACCGGTATCGGTGCGCCCACAGCCGGTGATCTCCAATTCTGTACTCAGAATGGTGTTCATGCTGTCTTCCAGGGTTTGCTGCACGGAGGTTTTGCCGGGTTGGCGTTGCCACCCGAAATAGTGGGTGCCATTGTAGGCAAGTTCGATGAAATAGCGTGGCATGGTGGTTGCTTGAAACCAAAACGGGAAGTGAAATTAAACATTTCCACTTCCCGTTTGCTGAAATCTATTCAGTATTTTGACTAGAGATGTGCATTTAATGCTTGAGTCTCTAGGCCGCTTTCAACTGTCCCAATTTCGACCTGCTCAATTTTTCCAGCGCGTAATCGGCATCGATGACCAATTTGCGTACATCTGGAGTAGAAGGCAATTCAAACATGGCATCGGTCATGATGGCTTCGCAAATGGAGCGCAAACCACGGGCGCCCAGATTGAATTCCAGGGCTTTGGTCGCGATGAATTCGATGGCATCTTCGGCAAAGGTCACTTCGATTCCTTCCAATTGGAACAACTTCTGGTATTGGCGCAGCAACGAGTTTCGGGGTTCTCCCAAAATGCGTTTGAGCGTCGGCAAATCCAGTGGATCCAGGTAAGTAAGCACGGGCAAGCGACCAATCAGTTCGGGAATCAAACCAAAACCTTTCAAATCCTGGTGCGTGATGTATTGCAGGAGGTTGTCGCGGTCGATGCGTTCTTTTTCGCTGGCTTTGAAACCAATCACCTGGGTGTTGACTCGGCGGGCAATGATTTTTTCAATGCCATCAAAAGCGCCACCACAAATGAAAAGGATGTTTTCGGTATTGACTTTGACCAGTTTTTGCTCGGGATGCTTGCGGCCACCTTGAGGGGGTACGTTTACATCGGTGCCTTCCAGCATTTTGAGCAGGGCTTGTTGTACCCCTTCGCCCGATACATCGCGGGTAATGGAGGGGTTATCGCCTTTGCGGGCAATTTTATCAATCTCGTCAATGTATACGATGCCGCGTTCGGCAGCAGATACGTCATAATCACATACCTGAAGCAAGCGACTAAGGATGCTTTCTACGTCTTCGCCTACATAACCAGCCTCGGTAAACACGGTTGCATCCACAATGGCAAACGGCACATTGAGGTACTTGGCTATTGTTTTGGCCAAGAGGGTTTTGCCTGTTCCCGTGCGTCCAACGAGTACGATATTGGATTTTTCAATCTCTACATCATCCGTGTTGGGTTGCCCCAAGCGTTTGTAATGATTGTAAACTGCAACGGAGAGGAATTTTTTGGCATCATCCTGACCAATCACGTATTGATCCAGGTGAACTTTGATGTCGCGGGGCGTAACAGAGGGATTGAACTGAAAATGACTGCTGCCTTTTTCTTTTGGCGCCGGTGTTTCGGCGTTGGGATTTTTGCGATCGTAAAGCTCTTCCTGAATGATATCGTAAGCTTGCTCTACACAAACCTCACAAATGTGCGCATTGATGCCCGCAATAAGCATTTGCGTTTCGGATTTATCCCGACCACAGAAGGAACAATTATACGTTTGTCTGCCTTTGTTGCGCATTTTCATCACTACTTAGTTTCGGAGCGCGAATCGTATCGCGCTCCAAAACTAAAATTAAGAATTATTCCGCGGATTATTGCGTACCAATACTTCATCAATCAAGCCATACTCTTTTGCTTCGGTAGAAGTCATCCAGTTGTCGCGATCGCAATCCTGATTGATCTTCTCGTAAGTCTGGCCGGTATGTTGAGCCATAATTTCGTAAAGCTCGCGCTGATTTTCCTTGATCAACTTGTAGTAGATCTCCATTTCAGTAACCTGGCCTTGCATGCCACCTAAAGGCTGGTGAATCATCACGCGGCTATGGTTAAGAGCAGAACGTTTGCCTTTGGTACCTGCACACAACAGTACAGCGCCCATAGAGGCCGCAATACCGGTACAGATCGTGGCGATATCCGGCTGAACGTACTGCATGGTATCGTACATTCCCAAACCAGCAAAAACAGACCCACCCGGGCTGTTGATGAACATTTGCACATCACGCTTGGGATCGGTAGATTCCAGAAACAACAGTTGAGCTTGAATGACGTTGGCTACATAATCGGTAACCTGTACACCCAGAAAAATGATGCGGTCCATCATCAAACGGGAGAAAACATCCATTCCCACTATATTCATCTGACGCTCTTCGATCACCTGTGGCGTGAAAGCCTGGATGTTGGGGTAAGCGTAAGCAGTAGACAATTCCGCGTACTTTTCAAGGTGCATGCTACTCATACCAAGGTGCTTGGTAGCATACTTCATGAATTCATCCTTGTGAAACATAGTTTATGATTTTTTCAGGATATAACATCGCCCAACAAACAAGAGTTGAACCTAGGCTTATATTTCGTATTTGTAAATACGATTAAAAGCCCGAAAAGCGGCAACACCGACCTTCCGGGCTTCTGAGTGGCTTATTTATTCTTCTTCAAAATCATCATCTTCCTCATCGCCCAATAGATCAGCCGCAGCTTGTTGTGCCTGCGCTTCAGCCTGGGCTTGACGGACGATTTCGATGAATTCTTCTTCGGGAACAGGCTTGAGGTTGAGGGTCACAATCGCATTGATTGCTGCTTGCAATTTATCAAGCAGTACCTCATCGCCAGCTTGATCAACTTGCTTTTCGTCCTGCATCAAGCGGTCTACCATTCCGTTGATCATGCTCATGTCACTGAGCTGACCACCAAAATAAGAGAGTACCCGATTGGCAAAGTAATTTTTCAGGTCTTGTTCCGTTACCTGAATCCCAAATTGACGGGCAGCCTTGTTGCGGATCAAAGACCATTGCAAGCTTTTGGCAAAAGCTTCAAAGCCTTCTTCCACGCTTTCAGGCGTTGCTTTTTCGTTGGAGGTCAAAATCCAGCGCTTCAAAAATGCTTCGGGCAAAGGCAATTGGTTTTCAGCCAACAATCTTTCCTGAATATCGCGGAACAGCAGTGCATTGGCTTGCTGGTCAAAAAACTGTCCATAATCTTTCCGGATCGCTTCGCGGGCCTCTTCTTCGGTGCTTACGCGCCCTTCGCCAAAGTAGGTGTTGTAAAATTCTTCACCCATCTCTGCTGGTTCGATCCGACTGGCTTCTTCGATGGTGATTTGGTATACCCGTTCGGTGATTTCCCGCTCATCTTCTTTTTCGAGGCCGAGGAAATAACGGCGCACGAAAGCTTCGTCGCGGTCTTTTTCCAACTCGAAAACGTCCATTTTCAGGGTATCCCCAACTTTATGTCCAGTCAAAATGGCTTTGGCACCGTCCTCTGCATTGTCGAGCAACAAGCTGAAGTTGTTTTGGATGCCCCCTTCCTTGACTGTGTCGGCTTCCAACTCAGCCAATTGAAGCTTGACCATGTCTTCTGGATGGATCTCCGCTTCGGATACCACCCGTTTGCCAAAACGCTTGCGCGCTTTCCCCAACTCTTCATCGACCCGCTCATCGCCAATTTCGACGGCATACTTTTCGTACACGCTGCTGGCATCGATACCTTTGATTTCGAATTCAGGGGCAATGCCCAAATCGAATTTGAAAGTATAATCCTGAACTTGAAGGGGGTCGAGGTCAACTTCTGGATGGTTGTCAGAAGGCATGGGCTGCCCTAGTACTTCCAGTTTGTTTTCGATGATGTAATCGTACAGTTGATGCTGTAAGAAATCATTTACTATATCGGCCAACAAGCCTTTTCCATAAAGTTTGCGCAACATGGTATCAGGCGTTTTCCCTTTGCGGAAACCTTTCATCTGCGCTTTCTCACGGTATTTACTGAGTTCTGTTTTCAGTTTGTTTTCCACTTCCGCTTTTTCCAAAACAATGGTGAGTACGGAATTTAGATTGTCGATCTCCTCTCTGACAACATTCGGCATAATCGCAATAGATTTATAGAAATTCAAAAAAGTGAGCAGGTAAAAGAAATGCAAAATCAAAAATAGCATTGCAGCTAGGGAAGCTTCTGGGCTTTCCTTGCAACAATGCTAAAAGTTAACTCCATGCAGTCAGCAATTTTGCTTCGCAATACGTTGTATGTAATGTGCGGGTAGAGGGACTCGAACCCCCACGCCTTGCGGCACCAGATCCTAAGTCTGGCACGTCTACCAATTTCGCCATACCCGCTGACTGGATTTAGGTGAAAAACACCTATAAAAAGCATTTTTTAAACACTATGCCCTCCTTTGGGCATTCCTTTTTAAAAAAGCGTTGCAAAGATAAAATCTTTTTTGTAATTTCAGTGATTCGGACTCGAATATTTGTTTTTGAAACCGGGTACAAGGGGCTAAGTTTTTTATTAGCTTTGTAAACCTGGCTTAGTACCGCAGAAAAATTAACTTCCCGATTTTGGGTTTTGAATAGGAAGTCGAACGGTTCATTTCAAGTGAGTTTCCTATTCAAAAGCCTCTAAAAAAATCGGGAAGTAATTTTTTGCGTCATATAGGAAGGATTTAAGCGAGAATTTTTGAGTATTCCCATGAATAGAAAACCAGAAAAAGGAGGCCACTATGGCAGAGCTACTGACAATTCAGGATGAGGAAAAGAAGCTGATTCAAGATGCTTATCGGCAGTTGCTGCGGTCGATCAAATCCGACATGGATGAAGACGACAGCAAGATGATCCGCAAAGCTTATGAAATAGCGGTGCAGGCTCATTCCGAGCAACGACGCAAATCGGGTGAACCTTACATTTTACACCCCATCGCCGTTGCACGCATTTGTGCCGAAGAAATCGGGTTGGGGCCCACCGCCATTGCTTGTGCCTTGTTGCACGATGTGGTAGAAGATACCGACATTACCCTGGATGAAATTGAGCAGGATTTTGGACATCGGGTGCGCAAGATTGTAGATGGATTGACCAAGCTGGACAACGCCTACAATGCCGAAAGCCCTCAAGCCGAAAACTTCAAGAAGGTACTTTCCACTCTGGTGGAAGATGTACGCGTCGTGCTGATCAAAATGGCCGATCGCTTGCACAACATGCGTACCCTCGGCTCGATGCCCCGCCACAAACAACTAAAGATTGCGGCAGAAACGAGTTACATGTATGCGCCTTTGGCCCACCGCCTGGGGCTCTACAACATCAAAACGGAGTTTCAGGATCTCTGCATGAAGATCATCGATCCGGAAAATTACCGCCAGGTTGCCGAAAAGCTCAAAGAAACCAAACGCGACCGAGAGCTTTACATTCAAGAGTTTATAGCCCCCTTGAAGCAAAAACTGGAAGAGGCCAAAATCAAAGCACAAGTCTTGGGGCGACCAAAATCCATTTACTCCATCTGGAATAAGCTGAATACCAAAAAAGTACCTTTTGAAGAAATCTATGACCTGTTTGCCATCCGCATTGTAGTAGATGCCCCGCCAGAAAAAGAAAAACTCAAGTGTTGGCAGGCTTATTCCATCGTAACGGATGTGCATACCCCCCTACCCGAACGCCTGAAAGACTGGATCACCATGCCCAAGTCCAATGGCTATGAGTCTTTGCACACTACGGTGATCGGCCCAGGTGGGCGCTATGTAGAGGTGCAAATTCGCACAGAGCGGATGAACGAAATCTCGGAACGGGGTTACGCTGCCCATTGGAAGTACAAAGGGGTGAACAACCAGCCCGACGTATATGAGCGTTGGCTAGACAGTGTACGCGAAGTGCTGGATGATCCCAATAGCGATGCCATTGAGTTCATGACCGACTTTAAGAACAACAGCTTGTTTCAGGAGGAGGTTTATGTGTACACACCCAAAGGCGACATGAAAATGCTGCCCAAAGGCGCCACCGCACTGGATTTCGCTTTCAACATCCACACCGATATTGGTTACCACTGTATCTCCATCAAGGTAAACAACAAGTTGGTGCCCATGGGGTACAAACTCATCAGTGGCGATCAGGTTCAGGTTTTTACCAGCAAAAACCAAAAACCGACCGAAGACTGGCTAAAAATGGTAGCCACTGGCAAGGCCAAGGCCAAAATCCGCTCGGTGATGAAAGAGGAGCGCCGCCGCAAAGGGGAAATTGGCAAAGAAGCCCTCGAGCGCAAATTGCGCAACCTCAAAGTGGATTTTGAAGAAAGTGTGGAAACCCTGACCAAGTATTACAGCCTGGGGTCCAAAATAGATTTGTACTACATGCTGGCCATCGAAGACAAAACGATACCTGAAATTTTTCGCAAATTCAAGGTCGAGCACAGCAAGCTGGTTGAAATCGATTCGGAACTCCACAAGCCCCTCCCGGAATCAACCGAAGTACAGCAAGAGCAATTGCGCAAACCAGGCGTAAAAGCCCGCTTGCTGATCAATGGCGAACCTGCTGAGCGGTTTGAATTCACCTTTGCCACTTGTTGCAACCCTGTGCAAGGCGATGATATTTTTGCATACCTGACAGCCAGCGCTGGATTAAAAATTCACCGCTCCAAATGCCCAAATGCACTACATTTGATGGCGCAGTACGGCTATCGGGTCATGAAGGCCGAATGGGTCATGACCAACGATGTCAGTTTCCTGGCTGAACTCAAAATCATCGGCATTGACGAAGGCGTTGGGGTGATCGAACGCTTGACCCACCAGCTTTCCACGCAGTTGGGACTCAACATCCGCAAGTTTAGCATCGAAGGAGATGAGGGCTATTTTGAAGGAACCGTAAAATTAATGGTTAAAAATACGGAGCAGTTGGAACGCGCGATTCAGGAATTGCAAAACCTGGAGAATATTTCAACTGTTACTAGGGTGAGCTAGGTTTTGGAGATTAGGTTACCCACAGTTTTTCCAAAAAAGCTGATAATTGGGGCAGCTTAAAATTCAAAACTCAAAATTTAAAACTAAAAAAATGTCCGACAACAAACTTGACGATATTATCCGCGAAGTAAAGAGTATTTTCTCGGCGCACCTGGAGCAACACGCCCTGCGGAAAACGCCGGAACGCTACGTTATTTTAGAAGAGATCTACAAACGCAACGATCACTTTGATGCCGATGGACTGTACATCCACATGACCAATCAAAACTACCGGGTAAGCCGCGCCACCGTGTACAACACCCTGGAATTGCTGGTCAATTGTGATTTGGTGAAAAAGCATCAGTTTGGCAAAAACCTGGCTCAATACGAAAAATCATACGGTTACAAGCAACACGATCACCTGATTTGTGTGGATTGTGGAAAAGTGTTGGAGTTTTGCGATCCCCGTATTCAGAACATCAAAAACATGATGGGGGAATTGCTCAAATTCAGGGTCATGCACCACTCTCTCAATTTGTACGGCCATTGTGAAGGGGCTTGTGAGCGTACGGCAGGAAAGCCGAAAGAAGAGAATTCATAAAGTTGAATTTTTCGCACTAGTCTTTTTTAACAAGTATTTTAAAACCCATATGATCCCATACCTCGATCTGTCGCCCGAAGTTTCTTCGGCGCTGCGCTCCAAACAACCCGTGGTAGCGCTGGAAAGCACCATCATTTCGCATGGGATGCCCTATCCCCGCAACGTAGAAACAGCCTGGCAGGTAGAAGAAATTGTACGCAAAAACGGTGCTATTCCCGCTACAATTGCCATCATCAATGGCCGCATGAAGGCGGGTTTGAACAAACAAGAAATCAACAACCTGGGAAAATTGGGTACTTCGGTACTCAAGGTAAGCCGCCGCGATTTGCCCGTGGTGATCGGACAAGGCAAAAACGGCGCAACCACCGTAGCTGCCACCATGATCATCGCCGATTTGGCGGGCATCCCGGTTTTTGCCACTGGAGGCATTGGTGGGGTACACCGCGGTGCAGCCGAAACCATGGATGTATCTGCCGATTTGCAAGAGCTGGCGCGTACCAACGTAGCCGTTGTTTGTGCAGGCGCCAAATCCATCCTCGACCTAGGGCTTACCCTGGAATACCTCGAAACCCAGGGTGTTCCGGTATTGGGCTATCAAACCGAAGAGTTTCCAGCTTTTTTTACCCGGCACAGTGGGTTTAAGGTAGACCAATCCATTGATTCGGCAGAAGAACTGGCCAATATCCTGACCATCAAATGGCAATTGGGGCTGAAAGGTGGCGTGGTGATTGCTAACCCGATTTCCACACAATTCCAGTTGGAATACGCGCCGATGGAGCAGGCTATTCAGCAAGCTTTGGAGGAGGCAAATGGCCAAAATGTAAAAGGGAAAGACATCACTCCGTTTTTGCTGGCGCGGATCGAACAGATTACGGGCGGGAAAAGCCTGGATGCCAATATTGAGCTGGTACTCAGCAATGCCCGATTGGCGGCGCAAATTGCATCGTACCTGCGGTAAAAAAAAAACGGGAGAAAAAGTCAACTTCCTCTCCCGTTCAGTATATTTTAATACGCCTTAGCAAACAGCACCCTGCGCTGTGAAGGCTTGCCCGTCAGGACACAAACCCCATCTTCGGCTACTGCATCGAGCGGGATGCAGCGGATGGTTGCTTTGGTCAATTCCTTGATTTTCTCTTCTGTTTCGGTGGTACCATCCCAATGTGCGGAAATGAATCCGGGAATGTCGCGGTTGATGACTTCTTCAAATTCAACGAAGTTCTCTACTTTGGTGATGTGCTGATCCCGCATGGCCTTAGCCCGATTGAACAGATTATCCTGAATCTCCACCAACAACGCTTCGATGTAATTTTCAATGCCTTCCAGCGGTTGCTGAGATTTCTCTTTGGTATCCCGGCGGGCCACCTCGACCTGCCCGTTGGCCAAATCGCGTTCGCCGATGGCCAAACGTACCGGAATGCCATGCAATTCGTGCTCGGCAAACTTGAAGCCAGGACGATTTTTCATGTCCTTGTCGTATTTGACCCGAATGCCCTTGGCTTTGAATGCAGCCATGATTTGTTGCACCACTTCGTCGATGACCGGAGTAGGTTTTGGAATTGGTATGATCACCACCTGGGTAGGCGCCAATTTAGGTGGCACCACCAAACCATCGTCGTCAGAGTGCGTCATGATCAAGCCCCCCATCAAGCGGGTGGATACGCCCCAGGATGTAGCCCAAACGAATTCCTGCTGGTTGTTTTCGTTGAGGAATTTTACCTCAAATGCCTTGGCAAAGTTTTGGCCCAAAAAGTGGGAAGTACCCGCTTGCAATGCCTTGCCATCTTGCATCAAAGCCTCGATGCAATAGGTTTCTTCAGCACCAGCGAAGCGTTCGTTGGCCGTCTTGATGCCCCGAATCACCGGCATGGCCATGAATTCTTCTGCAAAAGTGGAGTAGATGTCCAGAATGCGGAGGGTTTCTTCCACCGCTTCTTCTTTGGTGGCATGGGCGGTATGCCCTTCTTGCCAGAGGAATTCGGTGGTGCGCAAAAACAAGCGCGTACGCATTTCCCAACGCACTACGTTGGCCCATTGATTGATGAGCAAAGGCAGATCGCGGTAAGAGTTGATCCAGGTGCGGTAAGTATCCCAAATGATGGTTTCGGAAGTAGGGCGTACGATGAGCTCCTCTTCCAGCTTTGCATCAGGATCCACAATGATACCGCTACCATCAGGCGCGTTCATCAGGCGGTGGTGGGTTACTACCGCACATTCTTTGGCAAAACCGTCAACGTGTTGGGCTTCTTTGCTCAAAAAGCTTTTCGGGATGAACAAAGGAAAATAGGCATTGACGTGTCCGGTTTCTTTGAACATTTTGTCCAACTGGTCTCGAATGTTTTCCCAGATCGCAAAACCATACGGTTTGATCACCATACATCCGCGCACTGCCGAGTTGTCGGCCAGATTGGCTCGTTTCACAATGTCAATGTACCAGTCGGAATAGTTCTCGCTTCTTGAAGTAATTTCCTTTGCCATGATTTTTTTGTAGTTTTAGAGTCAAGTAGTTTTGAGCATTTAAAAATTGGGAAATTTTGACATAAATCCGTAAATCTCCAATTCGCTGAGCTTTAAAACCCCAAATCCCTAATTTTAACACTTGTTAAAACGTCAAAAAATAACTTTAACGCCTTGAATGTTACACTTTATCATTCTTTTAACAGCAAGTGTGGCGCAAAAGTAATAATTTCGATGTTGTAAATAACGTGACAATGACATCAATAATTCCGCAAGCTAAATTTTTGAATATGAAATTTCTGATGAAACTAACAACGCTGTTGTTGCTCTTCGGGATCAGTGCCACTAGCGCACTCGCGCAATATGACGACGTATATTACGACCCGGAGCGAAACACCAATCGCAACACCACGGAACGCAAAGCAAATCCGGCGGTGTCTTCACAAACCTACAGCCAGAATTCCGATTCTGACCAGGCCTATGACGATGAAGATTACGACTACTATTACACTTCCCGCATTCGCCGTTTTCACCGGCCATACACTGGATTTGGGTATTACGATCCCATCTACGTAGACGCGTACTACTATGATGCTTTCGCTCGCCCAGGTATTGCGGCACTGATCTATGACGATCCATTTGGCTATTATGGTTGGAACCGTCTACAGCGCTGGAGCAGTTGGAATCGATTCAACTCTTTTGCATACGGTGGTTACTCCCCCTTCAATCGCTGGAATTCCTGGAATTCTTTTGATCCTTTTTGGGGGAATTCAGGATTTGGTCTGGGATTTGGATTCAACCGTATGAATTCCTGGAACAATTGGGGATGGGGATCTCCTTACTGTGGAAACAACTGGTTCAACACGCCATCCTGGGGTAACAATTATTACTACAACAATAATAATTTTTACAACAACAACTACAACAGCAACCGCAACGACAACAACCGGGGCAATGTGTACTACGGCCCACGCAATGGCGGTGGTGGAGTAGGTTCTCAACCAGGGATCGACAATCCCAATGGTCGTTCGCCAAGATTTACCAACGAGCCTGACATCAAGTCGAATCCAGGTGCTACACGCCCAGATTACAGTGGAGGCCGCAAATTGGAAGCATCACCCAGCTATGATCCGAACAGAACCGTGCCTGGAACAAATCCACGTTCTATAACGCCTGATCAGGATCGCAACACTGTGGGTTCTCCCAACAATACAGACCGTTACCGCGATGCCCGCGAAAACCTGAATCGCACAGATTACAATACCAACCGCGCTGCTGGTTCTATTGATCCGTTCAGTGGAGGCCGTCGCCAGGACAACCTGGATCGCCCCTACTCAAATGACCGCTCAACGGTAAGCCCTGAGCGTCGTGCAGGGGTTCAGGACAATGGCAATACCCGCTCTTACAATACGCCAGAGCGCAGCTACAATGCACCTCGCTCTATCGACAATGGGGGCATCGAACGTTCACGCAGTTATACGCCTGATCGTTCTTACGAGCGCAGCCGCGAGAATACCGCTCCAAGAAGCTATGATTCTCCACGCAACCAGCCTTCACAAAACAGTGGCTTTGATTCGAACCGTTCGTTTTCAAATCCGCGCAGTTTTGATAGTGGATCAGGAGGTGGCAATAGTCGCCCAAGTACCCCAAGCCCAAGCCCAAGTAGCAACGGCAACTCATCTTCTGGAGGCAGAAGCAATTCTGGTGGCAGACAATAGTTGATAAATCCTGGTCAAATCCTGTGGATTTTTTGACCAAGTGATATATTTTGGAGGTGGAGATCGGGTTTGCTGGTGTCCACCTTTTTTTATCCTCAGTTTTGGAAACGATTAAAAAAAACTTGCTATGAAGCGCAATTCGCAAATCCGCATTGTAGTGTGGAGCGCAGTTTTTTCGCTAATGACGATGGTCGCCGTTGCTCAGAATGTTGGCGACGCTGTACGCTATTCCCAGTTTGACTATGGAGGTACTGCCCGAAATGTAGGCGTGGGCAATACCATGGGTTCTATTGGTGCTGACCTGTCGGCTGTGGTCAGCAACCCGGCTGGTCTGGGTATGTTTCGGCGTTCAGAATACACGGTTACACCAAGCTTGTTGTCAAACAATACCAGCTCGCGCTTGCTCAGCGGCAAAGGCAATACCGCAACCGCAGATACCCGCTCGGCTTTTAATATCCATAACTTTGGTGTCGTGTTTGTAACCCGCCCACGTTCTGCCAAATGGACCAACCTCAATTTTGGCATCACCATCAATCATTTGGCCAATTACAATCGAGCGTTTAATTTTCAAGGTCGTTCCAGAGGCTCTCTGTCACAGCGTTTTCAGGAATTGGCCAATGGCGGAGAAGGCATAGAGGGTTTTGAAACCAGCCTGGCCGATGAAGCCAGTTCCATTTATGATTTCGATCCTGCCAACGACGGCATTTACGAAGTGGACTATGACCTTAATCCCAAAGCCAATTTACTGCGGGGGCAAACGCTGTTTAGTCGGGGGTCTTTGTCTGAAGTGGGCTTTTCGATTGCTGGAAACTACGACGATAAATTGTCCATTGGTTTTTCCATGAATCTGCCTACGACCACTTACTCTTCTGAAAAAATTTATACCGAAAAAGACGACAGCCTTGCCGCGGGAGGAGCGGTGCCTTATTTCACTGATCTGAAATACCAGGAAAACCTGTTGACCAGAGGCATGGGCATCAATGCAAAATTGGGCATCATCTTCAAACCCAATCAAAATTTGCGCTTGTCGGCAGCGGTGCATACCCCCACGGTATTTGCCTTCAACGACGATTACACCTTTACCTTGGACAACAATTATTTTTCGGATCGCCGCGAGCAAGGGGATTTCCTGGGCAAACAAGCCGTTCGAGAAGGTACGTTTTCTTATACCCAGACCACTCCCTGGCGCATCATGGGCGGAGCGGCTTTGATCATTGGCAAGCAGGGATTCATCAGTACCGAGATTGAGCATGTCAACTACAGCAGCAATAAATTCGGGTACAAAGATTATCAGGTTGCAGAAGTCAAAGTGAATGGCGAGATCAGCAACCAACTGCAATCGGTAACCAATGTACGCATTGGCGGAGAGCTGGTTTTTAGCGAATTGCGTATTCGTGCTGGATATGGCGTTTTGCCATCCTTATTTCAGAACGACGATAGCCGCAGCACTGTAGTGAGTGCAGGCATAGGCTACCGCAAGGATGATTATTTTCTGGATTTGGCTTACCGCCGCACCACAACTACAGAAACATACTATCCATACCTTACGACAAATGCGCCATTGCAAGAAGTGGAAAATAAGTACACTATTGGCAATGTAATTTTCACTTTAGGAGTGAAATTTTAGTGCGAATAATGAGGTGGAATTAATCGCTGATTTTAAATGAGTCACGTATACTAAACTTTCAAAGTTTAGTATACGTCGAATCGCAATTGCTTTTAAACTAGCACATCAATACCGTTCCCAGTCTACCAATTCCATTTTTTGTTTGGCCAGGGCTTTTCCGTTGCGTTCCTGGATGCAATAATTGCCGTTGCGCAGTACCTGGTATTTGTCTTTTTCTTCCCGCCAGGCACCCGACCAATATTCCCGGCCATTGAGGGTGTACACCTCCACATCCAGCAGTTGCAATCCTTGTTTATTGAGTTGGTCATTTTTTAGAATAAACGCCTCACTGGTGAGGGATTTAAAAAAAGCGTGGCTGTCGTTGCCGGGTACAAATACTCCCGCCCACTGCCGTTTTTGACCATTCCAATAGGTTTTGAAATCGGCCAGGCGCAGGCCTTTCTTGGCCAAATCTTCATACTTTTTCTGAAACACTTCCGTGTCCTGATCCACAACGAAAGTAGCTTTAGGGGCATTTTGAGCGATGACCCCGGCCCACATTCTACGGTCGCTGGCGATGTAGGTTTCAATGTCTACCAGGTGCCAGCCCGTTTTGGCAAGGGCGTTTACTTTAAGCAGGAAACTATCCGAACTTTGGTGGGTAATGAAGGCTGATTTGGCAGGGATTTGATTGAACACGCCATCCCAGCGGCGCACACTTTTTTTGTCTAGATAAGAATCCGCATCGGCCAGGTTGTAGCCCAGCGCGCTTAGTTGTTTGGCTTCGGCCTGAAACTGACGAGTGCCATACCCTTTGCGGATCAGTTGAGCTTGCTCTCCTTCCTGCCAGATACCGAGGTAGTTGTAGGCAGATTTGGCTCTTTCGTTGCAGTTGCGGATGAATTCTTTCTCTTCTACCTCTACTCCCAGAACTTTGAGCACCTGATCGGCGATGAGTTCGGGTTCGGCCCATTCCGAATTGCACATTACCCCAACTCCAATTTTGAGCTCAGGGTACATAATGAAGATGGTACGGGTTTTATTTTGACTTCCAGAGTGGCCTACGCGCAAGGTTTTGCCCTCTCCGCGCACATCAAATCCGAAGGCATAATCGGCGTCAGGCTGCTTGGTCCAGATTTGTTCGTAGCTTTCCTTTTTGAGCAATTTGCGTTCCATGAGCGCTTTGATGTAATTGCCCAAATCGCCGATGGTAGATTGAAATCCCCCTCCGGAGAGTTTCCAGCTCACATCGTCGTCTTTGCGGGTTTGAATGTCGCAATCGTTGTCCAGATAATACCCGGACACTTCATTGGGGTTGTTGTTGAATTGGTAATCTGGTTCGAGGGAGTTCATCTCAAACGGTTTGCGAATCTGCTCATTGACCAATTCAAGGTACCCTTTGTTGAGGTTTTTTCGACCGATTTCGTCCAGGGCAGCACCTGCCAGGATGAAGCCGAAAGTAGAGTACAAAAACCGTTCCCCTGGCTGAAATTCCAATGGAGCTTCCCTGAAAATATCCACCGTAGCTTTGGCATTGAAGGTGTCACGAGAGGGGTAACCCAACAGGCGTTTGCCCCATTGCGGGTAGGTTTTGCTCAAATCGGTGTAGTGTCCCAGTCCACTGCGGTTTTGCAAGAGGTATTTTAGTTTCACCATTGGGTAAGGGTAATCAGGGACATACATGGAAACAGAGTTTTCCAGATTGAGCAACTTTTCCTCCTGCATTTTAAAAGCCAACAATGCCGTAATGGATTTGGACATCGAGGCCCAACGAAAAACCGATTCGGTCGTGACCGGGCGAAGGGTTTCCCAGTCGGCGTATCCAAACCCCTTGCTGTAAATCACTTTTTCATCCTTGACCACCGTAACGGCCATGCCGATCACCTCTTGCTCGCTGCGCTGCTGCTCAATAACGGTGTCTAAGCGGAAAAACAGGGTGCTGTCTTTGGCAAACAATCTTATTTGTGCGTTGAGGCTCAACGAACAAATAAAAATGCAACAAAACAGCGAAGTAATTCTAGGGAGATAATGAAGACAACTCATTGTTCGTTTAAATTTTGGATCAAAGGTACACAAGACTTAATAAGGATAAGGAGTTGAAGCATTGAGAATTTAGCTGTTTTCTTATTAGCTTTGATCCTACACTTTTGATTTTCTTATGCGACAGCTCGACAAGTTTCGAATTTATTACAACCACACCATTCATCCCGAGCTGATGCGGATGGAGCGCAAGCGGATCAGGCTGCTGCGTTTGCTGATTTTTTCCGGGGTGCTTTTGTTGACCGTAATCCTGTTTGAGTTTTATGTCAACATTCTGCTTTTCACCCTGGTGCTGGCGATACCGATCGTGTTTTACCTCATTTTTTTGAGCTACCGGATTCGCCAGTTTTTGCAAACCTTCAAGCCCCACATCATGAAGTTGGTGCTCAACTTTATGCAAGAAGAGCCCAATATTGGTCAATTGAAGTACGAACCCGAAAAATCGCTGTCAAAAGGCACTTTTTTTGCCAGTAAATTATTCGTCTGTAAGCCTGCTATTTTTGAAGGTGAAGACTTCATCAGCGGACGGGTTGGAGAGATGGATTTTGAACTTTGCGAGTTGAATGTAGAAGAAAATGCCATTGTGGGGACAGGGCTGCAAAACGTGTTCAAAGGTATTTTTTTGCACGCCATTTTTCCAGAAGAGACTTCCGGGCAAGTTGCTTGTTGGCCGCGACACCTCAAACAGTATTTTTTGCGCTCCATCAAAGAATTTACCTGGTTGGATGCCCTCAATTCCGACGACGAAATCCTGTATGAGCCTTTTCGAGAGATGTTTGTTACCTATGCTGCATCCAATACGCATGTGGCGGGCATTCTTTCGGAACCAATGCAGGAAGCTATCGTAGCCTATTGCGAATTCACGGGCAAAGAGATGTATTTTTCCTTTTTGGGCAAGCACATTTTCCTGGCCGTTACCGAGCCGCGCGATTTGATGGAACCTTACATTTGGCGTTCCAACCTCAGTTTTGAACTGATTCGCAGTTTTTTGGAGGATGTATCCCTCCTATTAGCCATTGTTGAAGACTTTGACAAAACACATTAAATGAAAAGCATATTCACCGCTGTTGTTTTTATCTGGGGATGTATTTCCCTGGGACATTCCCAAACATCCAATGCCATCATTCCACAAGAGAAATCCCTAATCTGGGAAATCAAGGGAAAAAACCTGAACCAGGCTTCCTTTTTGTACGGAACGATCCACATGATCGGCAAGAAAGACTTTTTTTTGACCGAAGGCACCAAAAAATCTTTCGATCAAGCCAAACAAGTGGCTTTTGAGATCGACATGGAAGAAATGAACAATATCATGGCCTTGGTCCCGCTGTTGATGCAATCTTTCATGAAAAATGATACCACCCTCAAAGACCTCCTGACCAAGGAGGAATACACCCAGGTGGAAGCTCATTTTCAAAAAATCGGGATGCCTATGATGCTGTTGAACCGCATCAAACCCATGTTTCTTTCTGCCATGGATCCTGAATCAATGATGGGTAAAGGCGGGCAAAAAGAGGACATCGTATCTTATGAGATGGAGTTTTTGGAGATGGCTCAAAAACAGAAAAAAAACGTGGAAGGATTGGAAACCGCCGCTTTCCAGATGAGCATGTTCGATAGCATTCCCTACAAGGTACAGGCCAAAATGCTACTGGAGAGCGTCAAAGGAGGTGGCGAATCCAGCGATTCCCAATTTGCCGAAATGGTAGATTTGTACAAGCAGCAAGACATCCAGGGCATGCAAGATATGGTAAATGATGAAGGTGGGACAGGCCCATACAACGACCTGCTGCTCGTAAACCGCAACCGCAAATGGATCCCGGTGATGGAGAAAATGATGCAAGGTCAAGCTACTTTTTTTGCAGTAGGCGCCGGGCATTTGGGCGGAGAAAAGGGCGTTATCGCACTCTTGAGAAAAGCAGGATATACCGTAGAACCGGTCAAATAAAATTACAGTACAAAAATCATCCTCAAGGCTTGATTTAGCTCAATGCCGGTTTTTTTATCTTCCGGTAATTTAGACGTTGAAACCAATTCAGGTTCGTCAAAATTACAGCAGCTATGTCCGTACCAGCAGCATTGGAGAACGTTAAGTCAGTAGTTCAGCCCTTTGAAGTCAACTACTTGCTTGCAGCTTTGGAAATGGGGAAGGCAGATGAGTCGGTACTGCGTTTTTTGCAATTCATGACGAAGCTCCTGCCCACTAAGTCCGTTACTTTTTTGCACGTACTGCCCAAACTGGATCTGTATTTCACCGACATTGGGCAGAACATGCAAAATTTAATGAAAAGCTTCGATCACCAGGACGAGATCGTTGAAGAAATGCGCCATAAAGTAACTGGATACCTGGATGCTGAAGATGGCCCATTGGTACACTTTTCTACCAAAAATGGCAATCCACTGGAAGAAGTATTGCAGGAAGCCAGAATTTCAGGAGCAGATCTTTTGGTGGTTGGCCAGCGTTCGGGCAGCGGCAACCATGGTATCCTGGCACGCAACCTCGTCCGGAAGTCGAGCGGCAATACCTTGATCATCCCAGAGAAAAGCCAGGCTTCGCTCAAAACCATCGTGGTACCAGTCGATTTTTCGCCACATTCGTTGCGTTCCCTTGAGTTGGCCGTCGGGATCAATCGGAGCTTGGAAGAAAAAGCCAAAATAATTTGCGTCAATGTATTTGAATTGCCTGCCGTGTTTTCCTATAGAGTACGCCACTCCTATGAAGCCCTCAAGCAGTTGATGGAAGAAGACCGCATGGCCGCTTTCAAGGATTTTCTTAGCCCATTTGCGAACGACGAAGAGCACATTGAAATGGCTTTGATTGAACAGGGATACGGAAACATCGGTGCTTTTCTATACCAGTTTTGCGAAGACCATCATGCCGATTTGATAGTGGTGGGTGCAAAAGGGCATTCAAAAGTAGAACTGTTGCTCTTGGGCAGTGTAACTGAAAAACTACTGACCCTCAACCAAAATATTCCTACCCTGGTCGTAAAGTAGGTGGTAATATTAATTATACCTGTTGGTTTTTCCTGTGTAAGCCCCTACATTTACGGAAAAATTGACGTTATGCGCTTTTCGATTACTTATGCCAGTACCCTGTTGATCCTGATTTGCTTGATTGCGAGCTGTAAAAATGACAAACCTGACCTCGCCGCCAACCTGGACGCCACCGATTGGGACTTTTTCATGATTGAAACCAATGGCAAAAAAGAATCAGCTCCCGCCGGGTTAAAAATCAACATGGCTTTTTTGGAAGGTAAATTGACCGGAAAAGCGACTTGCAATACCTATTCAGCAGAATATTCCATCGACAAGGATGAAATAAAAGTAGGACAAGTAATTGCCACCGAAAAGTTTTGCGACAATGAAAACTGGGATGCCCGCTTTGTAAGCGCCATCAAGAAGGCCGCAACCTGCAACGTATCGGATGAAATCCTCAGTATAATTTGTACAGATGGTACCAAACTGAGTTTCAGCAAAAGAACCCTGGCCAGCGTTACGGGCAGCGAAAATACTGATGTGGCCGATATATCCGAGCTACTCAATCTGTTTTCGGATTTGAAACCCACTCAACTGCACTTATACAGTATCCTGATAGGTACCAATATCGATGTTTACCCTTTTGTGGGAGAAACCATCACGCCCAATATGTACGAACTGTTTGATGCTTCGAGTACTTCTATGTTCCGACAGGCTAGTATGTTGGGCGCATATGCGATCGGAAAACTGGACGACATGTACATCCTCCGCGTACCGGGCAACAAGGGTTCCAATTCCATCACCTTGTATACCCTCAAAGACGGCAAATTGCAAGTGGAAATGCCCCTTGCTCTGGCCAACGACGATCCATCGGTAAATATCCAACAAGATGCCTGGTTAAAAGACCTTGACCAGGATGGAAAAGCAGAAATCATCGTACGCCAGATCAGCGCGCCTCAAGGCCAACTCGGACAAGAAGTGATTCGGGTTTTTGTCAAAGCTACGGATGGATCTTACCGACCTTCGCCTACCTTGCGGGCAAACAAGGCGGGTTACCCGTTGGAAAAATTGAAGTAAGGAAGCAAATAAAAACACACTCAAGTTATTGCTGCTGCTGCTCTACATCGATCAGGTCAAATAAAGTATCGACTACGCCTTCGATTTCCGAGTTGTCAAACTCGTACCGCTCTTCTTTGGGGGCATCAATCCGCCACTGTTTTTGGCGGCGCAGCAGGACAAAGTCAGTCTTGTAGGTTTCGTATTGGTCTTTGCAACGGCACTTGCAAAAGGCAGAATCACCTTTGGTGCGGCATTTGATGGACAAAAAAACCGTAGTGAATTGGGTGGAATCTGCCGATTCGGATTCCATCATCCTGGCTAGATCGGTCAGGCGTTTTTGCTCCGCAGCGGTACTCAGGAGTTTGGCCTCTGCAAATCTGTTTTGGTCGTAATAAGCCTGATAGGCTTTGACCACTTCTTCTGGTGTTTTGGGGAGTTCAGCTTGTTTTGTACAAGCTGCCAGCACGACAACAGCCGTGCACAGCAGAATGATTATGTATTTCATCGACGGTTTGTTGGGTATTCGATAAGTGTGATGTGGCCCAGATTAATTGCTCAACATCACCGGCATTACAAGCATCAGAATGTCCTCGCCTGGCACTTCTTCTACGGGTAAAAGGATGCCTGCGCGGGTAGACGTAGACAACTCCATCCGCACTTCATCCGATTCCAGTACGTTCAACATTTCCAGCAAAAACTTGGCGTTGAAACCGATCATCAGCGAATCACCATCGTAGGTGCAGCTTAGTTTTTCGGTGGCTTCATTGGAAAAATCGAGGTCTTGGGCAGAGACGATCAACGTACCAGGGGTTACATTCAGGATTACCTGGTTGGTGGTTTTGTTGGCGTAAATGGCAATCCGCTTGAGGGAGCTGGCGAAATCAGCCCGCGAAATGGTCAACAAATTGGGATTGTCGGCTGGAATAACAGCATGGTAATCCGGGTAACGAGAGTCGATCAGGCGGCAAGCCAATTGGGTGTTGCCAAAGGAAAAGAACGCGTTGGCTTTATTGAAAGACATTTTGACCTCTTCTCCGCTGGGCAAAACGTTTTTGATCAGGTTCAGTGCTTTTTTGGGCAAAATGAACGAAGTACTTACCTCACTGTTCAAATCGGTGAAGGTGTAACGCACCAATTTGTGGGCATCGGTAGCCACCATCGTGATTTTGCTGAAATCTATCTGAAAATACACCCCCATCATGGCCAGGCGCAACTCGTCGTTGCTGGTGGCAAACAGGGTTTTGTTGACACCCTGAATCAACGCATTGGAAGGCAGGGTAATCGTATCGTCTTCTGCTTCCGGCTCAGGGATAGCCGGAAAATCCTGACCATTTTCCCCCGAAAGGCGGTATTTGCCATAAGCCGACGTGATTTCGATGGCAAACGTATTTTCGTCAATCGAAAAAGTAATGGGCTGTTGAGGAAGTGCCTTGAGCGTATCCAGCAGGATTTTGGCAGGTACCGCCACGACTCCGTCCGTATCTGCTACTACGTCCATTTGGGTCGTAATGGCAGTATCCAAATCGGTTGCCGAAATGGTGAGCTTGTTTTCTGCAATGTTGAACAGGAAATCCTCCAATATGGGTAAAACTGGATTGGAACCAATCGAACCTGCAGCAACTTGCAACTGCTTCAATAATTCTGATGATGATACGCTGAACTTCATAAAGTGTAGGCCTTTTTCCGGGTAAGTTACTTAGGTTAAAACACAAAAGTAACGCTTATCCTGGATTTTTTGTCGGCAAATAATTAACACTTTGTGGAAAACGCAGGGCCTTCTGGTGGATATTTGGCAAATAATAGTAAAAAACCAGACCTGAGGTTGCCCTCATGGTTACAAATTTTCTATTTTTTTCAGCAAAGCCTTAGTCTCGGAGGCGTCCTTGCTGATCTAATATTTTGATTTTAGCAAACCCGCCCTTGTCTGGAATCCTGCCTCCTTGTCAACAGTTGGAGACATTTTTCCAGCAAGGGCGGATAATACAATAAAATTTAAATGATACGCTAAAAAGTAAAGCCCGGAAAATCAACCTTTTGGACACGGAATGTTAATTCAATCGTTTCTTCGTTTCCATAGCCGAAACGAACACGAATTTCTTTGGGTTGGTCGCTTATTGTTTCTTTTGTCTGAGTAGGAAAAACAGAGCGTTGAAGAAAAACTAATAGCTCATTTTCGCTGTTGGCAATAATTGAGAGGTTAATGTTGTCAAGTAAGCGGTTAGCAGAGAACCTTTGCCAACTTGCCAAAGAGTTAACTGAGTTAAACAACACTGAGGCTTTACCCGGGAAAAATACAGACTCAAAATAGATGTCACTTGGAATAGATATAAACTCATTTTTTCTAAAGAGTTTGCTATCCGATGCATTCATTGACCAAAGATCTTTTGCAGTAGGATAAGCAGCCACCAGACTTCCATACAAGTAGACATCATCATTGCCCTTATTTTGTAATTTAAAGTCACTAATCTTATACTTGACCGGTTTAAGGGATTTTCCATCGTCTTTTGCCGAGCCGAGGTAATCTTCGATGGCGTATTTAAGCATAGCCTGTTTTCCTGCTAAACCATTGACATTGGGAAAAAATTTCGCTACTAAAAGTTCATGTAGGCGTGCCAGCGTAACCCCGATTGGCTGAATGTCCGCATCTGAAACTTTCCATGAGTCGGGCGTCCCGTCACCGCCTTTGTAAAAAGAGTAGGTATTGCTTTTGTCAAACCCCTGCTCCTTTGTAGTAGCTTCAGTATAGGCAAATTCTCGCTGCGTTCCTAGGGTTACCCCTTTTACAGTTGCCTCCGCTTCACTTTTCAAGGTCAGGCCCCAGTTGTTGGAGTTGGTTAATTTATCTTCAGATGCAGACGACATAAATACATGCAAACCTCCATAGGTTGCATTTACAGGATAATGTGTTCCCCAGGTCTGAATAAAATTTTTGTATTGCTGAAAAGAGGGATCTCTTCGCGCAGCGGCAAGATCCGTAGGTATAGAATTAGAAGGTAGATCATTGACGGCTTTTTTAAATTCCGCTGTGAAATTTACGTCTTTTTCATTGAAGGTAACCTGATATTTTCTTGCAACTGCTTTGGAGTATATAAATACATTGCGTTTGTTTTTTGACTGCCCGTCCGCATAATTAAACGCGGCGCTATTTTTGCCTTTTGCAACCCCTTCAACCCCTGCTGAGAACCCAATATTCCCTGAAAAAGAGCGCATGAAAGATTCCGCAGTGTATCCAATCTCAGTTGACTTATTAAATGATCCTTCATTCAATTGTTTAAAGTCAAAATGATTTTCAATGGGTACGTTGTCACTTAAATACCAATTGTTGTCTGAACCTTGTATCTCTTTGAAAATTTGTTTGCGCATCCCCCCTTTACCACGGCTTACGTTATTGTACATGATATCCTGCCCTTGGTCGTAATCAATAAAAATTGGATCCAAGTGTAACAAGTCATAAGAATGGCGATTGGCACGCAAATTACCTGCAGGTTTTTCAAGGTTTTGTCCTGTTGGCAGGTTGCTCCACAGTCTCTGGGGTGGGCTCAAGTTAACTTCCTTTCCAATGTCTTCATCTTTGATCGTTCGTTGTAATTCGTTGAATCCCATCCGATCCACTACTAGTTGCTTAAACTCGTAAACTTGTCCAACCGTGCATACAAGTGTCATTTTTGCGCCCATACCTCCAATTTTTCCTTTTGGCACATCGTTGTTTCCTTGCAGGTCTTTTAAAAAGACGTCCAAGAGATAAGAATTGGGATTGACAAATGTCACACTGCCTGTTCTGGGAAGGACTTCGTTAAAACTACTATTTTGAACAAAAAAAACATCGTTGTCCCTGGCATAATCTGCCACTTGAGTGATGAATAATTCATTATTTTTTGGTCTTATGTAATGCTTGGGAAAGTTGAATGACTCAAAAGCAAAGCCAGATGAGGTGGAATGGGTCCTTTTCCGAAATGAAGCATCTTTCTTGTTCAAATCACTAGCAACGGGGCCCAGTACGATACGATAATTTTGATGCCGTAGAAATTGTCCTGGGAAGTTGACAGATTCAAGTGAAATGCAATCCGCACAATCCGCCGAAAGCTCCTGGACTATTTTAAAAGATGCATCTTTTTGATCCAACGCTGATTTGACAGGTTGAATGTATGCATTGTAATTAGAATGTCGGATGTAAAGGCCAGGATATTGAAGCGATTGAAAAGAAACGACTGGTTGCGCTTGTGAGAAAATGCCCAAACAACAAAGCATCAAAGTTGATACCGAATACCTTATGGTGTAGAAGCGGGTGAAAAAATTTTCCCGATCAAACAAAAAATGACTCCTGAGTTTCATGTAGATAGAGTTTTGTTGATGAATTTTTATCAAAGTTAGGGTCATCATTACTTCGAGACGCAAGATTGGGGGTGAGCGGTGCTGCTAGTGTAATGAATGGAGTTTTTTTTGGTATTGAGCGGGAATGATTGGTGGTTTGAATTCCGGTTTTAGCCGTATCTTAGATGCTCCTTAAATCATTGTCTTGCCCAAACGCCAATTGAATCATGAAGAAAGTTAAATTAGTTTTTTTCTTTTTCTTTTTGTGTTGTTATTCAATCCATTGCCAACAATTCCTGATTGACAGCCTCCAAAAAAAATTACCCACCACCGTTGACCCTGTTCAAAAAATTGACCTCCTCCTGGGTTTGACCAGGGCCAATATATTTGTGAATGGACAGGCCAGGGCGAGTGTTTATGTAAAGCAAGCCATGCAATTGGCAAAGAATCAAAACTATAAAGCAGGCCTAGCCATGGCGATGCTGTTTATGGAACAGGTAGAGGTTTTAGGTGCTCGCACTACAGCTATTGATTACCCAGGGGAGGCCCTGAAAATTGCGCGGTCTATTTCCTCCAAATCAGTGGAAGCCTTTGCTGCCTACCATGTGGCAGAACAATACATTTATGAGCGAAACGACTACAAAACAGGCTTAAAAATACTGCACAAGGCCCTAAAAAAAACCGACAAAACAGTGCCAGACAAACACATCGGCAACATTCACAAGGTGATGGCGCGGGCCTATTCACTAATGGGAGAATCGACTAAAACCATTGATCATTTTCAAAAAGCACTTTATTATTTTAATCGCTTGAAAACCCATCCTTTTGTCGATCCAGCTCTGGGGCGCCCTAGCTATATGGATGCCGACGGTGGGGAGTTGAATAAATCACAGGTACTGATTTATTTATCGAGAGAATTCTACAAAAAAGGAGACCATCAAGAAGCACTACACCTACTGAAAGAGGCGCTTGCGCTTTCGAAAAAGTACAATTTGCGCGGCAATGAAGCCTGGGCCCTTGAAGAAATGGCTGCGAATTATACCGCAATGGGCACCTTTGACCGGGCCATCGAAAACTACCAACGTGCGATTGGCATTTATGAAAAAGACAAATCCCTGTACTATCTGGCGCCTACTTTGCAGGAGTTAGGATCCTTGTTTTACCGCATGAAAGATTGGGCAATGGCAGACAGCTACTTCAAAAAAGCATTGGCCATCAATCGGTCTTTGCCCGACACGCTGGGCATGATGAGCAATTACAGCAGAATGGGGCAGGTGGCGATTGCGCAGGATCAGCCCAAAAAAGCCATAATGCTTTACGTTCAAGCTGCACTTTTGAATGCAAAACTCAAAGACTCTACCACTTTGTCAACAGTATACGCCGATATGGCCACGGCCTGGAAAACTTTGAAAAAACTTCCCCAGGGCTTGCACTATTACCAGAAAGCCTTAGAACTCAACAGGCATTTCAACAATCAAATTCTCGCTTTGGGGAATTTGATTGGGATCAGCACGATTTATTTGGAGCAAGCTCAACTGGATTCTGCTCAATATTACGCAGGGATAGCGCTGATCCAGTCAAAAAAATATGGTTCCTTAGAGCAGCAAAGATCCATTCAATTCCTGCTAAGCCAAATCAGCGAACAGCAAAGAGACCATCAAACAGCATTGCAACACTATAAAAATTACCAGCAACTAAACGACAGCATTTACACCGCTAACGCTCAAGAAAAACTCAAGGAAGCACAAGTCCGCCAAAACGTTGCCGATTATCAAAAAGAAAAAGAACAGGCCAAACGTGAAGCTGCCTTGCTCAATACCCGCAACCAACTTTATTTGGCCCTGGTGTTCGCTTTTTTGAGCATCATTTTGCTAGGCGGCTTTCTATTTCTCCAATTGCGCAAAGCCCGGAATCAACTCAAAGCCCAAAACCTCCAGCTTCAACAACTCAATGCAACCAAGGACAAATTTTTTGGCATCATTGCGCACGATATCCGTAGCCCGATTGTGGCGCTGGAAGGGGTTGGTGAACAAATGACCTACTACCTGGAAAAACAACAACCGGACAAATTAGCCCGCCTGGCCAATCGAGTGGAAAAAACCGCACAACAGCTCGGCACGCTGCTCGATAACCTCCTCAATTGGGCGCTTTTGCAACAAGGCGTGATCCCTTATCGCCCCAAACCCATCCAGGTAAAACAAGTAATGGCAGAACTATTGGAGATCTTTCAAGCCAATGCCCAGGCCAAAAACATTCAGTTGGAAAGCAATATTCCCGAAGATTTAGTCGCTTATGCAGATGAAAATACCTTTCAAGCAATTCTGCGCAATTTAGTGAGCAATGCCATCAAGTTTACACCCAACGGGGGGAAGGTGGCTGTGACTACGGAGAGCAAAGAGAACAAAGTATTCATCAACATCAACGACACCGGAACGGGCATATCCGTTGAAAAACTGGCCAAGTTGTTTGTGATTGACAAATCCAGCGAAAAAGGTACCGCGGGAGAAAAAGGTACGGGCTTGGGCCTGATGCTCGTAAAGGAATTGGTGGAATTGAACAAGGGAAGTGTACAAGTAGAGAGTGTAATCAACCTTGGGTCGCGCTTTACGGTGTCTTTACCCCTATCGGCATAAATCAGATTTACATGAAGATACTCATCGTAGAAGATGAAGAACTGTACGCTGACAAGCTCGAAATGCTGGTTGAAAAACTGGAATACGAGCTTGTCGGCATTGTAGACAACAGTGCGAATGCCCTGGAGCTGATTCGCCTGAATCCACCCGACCTCATTTTGATGGATGTTCATATCCAGGGTGAGCACGATGGCATCGAGCTGGCCGACCTCATCAATCGCGAATTCAATATCCCCGTGATTTTCATTACTTCGCTACTCGATGATTTGACCTTCAATCGGGCCGCGCGGGCCAAACCCATTTATTTCATCAACAAGCCCTTTAGCGACATCCAACTGCAACGCAGCATTGAACTGACCATCCGGCAATTGGATGCACAGGCCAACGAGCCTCAGGAATGGGAGCAGGATGTCATTTTTAAGGAACACTTGTTCATCAAAGTGCGGCAAAAACTGGAGAAGGTCGCCATCAAAGACATCGTTTACCTGGAAGCAGAAGGGCGCTATTGTCAGATTTTCACCGAAGAGAAAAAATACCTGGTTCGATTGAGCCTACAGGAATGCCTCGCGCTATTGCCCGCTGCGGACTTCCTCCAAACCCACCGCAGTTACCTCGTCAATGCCGAAAAAATCCGCAACATTGATTTACTGGATAACTTAATCCAGATAAATAAGTACCAGGTGCCACTGAGTAAGCGGCATCGAGAAGTGCTGTTGAAGAAGTTGAATTGGCTGTAAAAGCTGGGCTTTATAAATTGGCATAGTCGTTTTGAATATACCGGCGATAACTGCCTAAGTTAAAACCAAAAAGCAGCCGTCCCATGATTTTAACACCATGAAAGCAGCTGCCAGCAAATTATGGGTCCACTGTAATACTGTAAAAAAATAAAACCCCATAATACATATCTAAAAATCCAGTGAATAAGCAAAGCTTACACCATGAGATACGGCATTTTTTTTGCGGTTCAATCGTTGTTGGAAGCGGTAACCAAAAGAAAAGGAATGCGTTTTGGAAAATTTATATTCCAGCCCAGTATCCAAACGAAACCGATCCCATTCCCAAATTCCTTCGTCAAAAGCACCATTGATGGAAAAATTATTGAACCAAATGTGGCGATCTTTAAATTCCCAGTCGGTACCCAGTCGGGAGCTGAAGTCGGAATCCAATTCTAACTTGCCTTTTCGGGATTCAGCGCCCAATTGATAAGCAATCCGGTATTGCAAGTCGAATTTTTTGCTGGGCATTTTGGGCTGTAGCGTGAGGTCGGTGCGGCTCAGGTGCCTTATATCTTCGTTGTCCAACAACAAGGAGTAGGATTGACCGAAACGCAACCACTTGCGAATTTTGTAATCAAAATCAAAGGTAGAAGATGAACGCCAACGCAGATCGATGCGGTAGGGATCATCATTCAGGTCATTAAAACCGGGGCTGGCACTACTGGTAGAACCACTGTTGTTCGTACCAGTGAGTTTATCATCATCATCGTTATCATCGTTGCGGTCATCATCATCCTGATCTTCGCGCAAAAAAGGAAAAAGTTCAAATTCGTCGAAGATGCGGTCGTATTTGCGCCCGATGTTTTTGATCTCAGGGGTTAGCTGCAATTGTTGCGTAAGCTCAATTTTCGTTTTTTTATTCAGCTTAAAACTTTTGGCTGCCTCCAGCCTCAGGTTAATGCCCACTTGCTGAGCGTTAGCGCTCAAAGTAAAGGTCAGCAGTACAATCAGGAAAATCAGGTTTTTCATTTGTTTTGGCTTAGTAACGCAGAAAAATTAACTTCCCGATTTGGGTTTTGAATAGAAAGTCGAACGCTTCATTTGAAGTGAGCTTTCTATTCAAAAGCCTCAAAAAAATCGGGAAGTAATTTTTTGCGTCATACTTATTTGAACAACCTGATATTGCAGCAAAGGAAAAATGTTACCTGAATTTTTATTTAAAAATTGAAACGGAGCCAAATTTTACAAATTCCTTTCGCCCTTCTGGCCGAATGCGCAAAACGTAATAGTACACCCCCGGTGGTAAAACACCGCCATCTCGGGAAGTGCCCGTCCATTGGTTTTCATAAGGTTCCTGCACAAAAACTTTATCGCCCCACCGGTTGAAAATGGTAATGTCACTTTTGGCGTAGTTGGAGGGGCAGCCCAGTTTATCGATGAGGGTGAATACCAATTGGTCATTGTAGCCATCGTTATTGGGGGTAATTCCTTCTGGGAAAATTGCCCTTGGATCAATTTTTTCCAACTCACAAATGGCCGCTTCGTCGTTGAGCACAAAAGCCACCCAACTGGTATCACAGGCACTAGGGCATTCTGCTGCACAAATGCTGTAATAAAGGGTATCCGCACCACGCTGACCTGCTTTGGGGGTATAGATCAGCACATGGTCTACCCCAATGTTGCCAGAGCCTTTTTTACCCTGTTGCAGTACATTCAACTCAACTAGCGCGCTGCCCGTATAAAGCTTCAGCGAAAGGGGGTCTTTATTGACCTCAATGCCAGAAAAATCTTTTCCTGAAGGTGCCGCTGGAATGGTGATTTGAATTTTAGCCTGGCTGTAATTGGCACAGCCTGCTGCCGACAGGGTCCAGATCGCTTCTAAAGTTCCTGCCCTTTGCGGGCGAAAAGTAGTTTGGGCATTTTGCGCATTGGCCAGGATACCCAAGTTATTGGATAAACTCCAACGGCCACTTGATCCGGAAGGCAAATTGCCTTGCAAACGCAAATTTTCAAACAAACAAGCGGAAGCAGTCCCTGATCCGTTAATGGCGGCGGGCACTAAATTGCCAGTAGCGGAATTGAGCACCACTGCGAGGCTTGACTGGCAACTGCGGCTGTCCCGCACTGTGACCGTATAATTCCCGGGCCCTAAACCCGTAAATGTGGCGTTGTTTTGAAAGTTTCCCCCGCCAAGCGAATAGGTGTAAGGGGCCAAACCACCCTGCGACTGTACTTGAATTTGGCCGTCGTTGCCTGCACAAGTAGGTTGGCGCAGGTTGGAAACACTGGCACTAGGACTAGCTGCACTTTGTAGATTTGCCGTTGTCGTGGCAGTGCAGCCATTGGCGTCCCGCACCGTGATGGTGTAACTACCAGCAGCCAGATTGCCGAAGCGGCCTGCGCTTTGGTAGGCACCATTGTTGAGGGCATATTCATAAGGTGTCCGTCCGCCACTCGCTTGAGCAGTGAACGCACCATTGTTTTGTCCACAACCGGGTTGGGTCACGTTGGTGATGCTGAGCGTGGGAGCACCAGGCGCCGTCAGGCTTTGGCTTTGAGTACCGGTGCAGCCATTGACATCTCGCACGGTAATGCTGTAGCTGCCTGCAGCCAGATTGGTAAAGCTGCCCGAACTTTGGAACGCACCGTTATTCAGACTGTATTGATAAGGTGAAGCGCCGCTGGAGCCTTGAGCAGTGAACGCCCCATTGTTTTGTCCACAACCGGGTTGGGTCACGTTGGTGATGCTGAGATTGGGCGCACTAGGCGCGGTCAGGTTTTGCGTTTGCGTGCTGGTGCAACCATTGGCATCCCGCACTGTAACGCTGTAACTGCCTGCTGCCAGATTGGTAAAGCTACCTGAACTTTGGAACGCACCGTTGTTCAGGCTGTATTGATAAGGCGAAGTCCCACCTGAGCCTTGGGCAGTGAACCTACCATTGTTTTGCCCACAGCCGGGTTGGGTCACGTTGGTGATGCTGAGATTGGGCGCACTGCCGGTATTCAGGGTTACATTCTGCGTACTGCTGCAGCCATTAGCATCCCTCACGCTTACCGCATAATTCCCAGCTGCCAGATTGGTAAAACTACCCGAACTCTGGAACGAAGCCCCATTCAAGCTGTATTCATATGGTGAGGCACCTCCGTTCCCATTGGTGGTAATGCTGCCATTGTTTTGGTTGCAGGTCGGAGCATTGGAGCTGATGCTCTGCCGAGGAGCGCTGAACACTTCGAGGCTAGTGCTTTGGTTGATATTCGCCGTACAACCTCCAAAAGTCACTGTTAAAAGAGTAGCCGTCGCAGTAGCAGATAGGATATGTTCCACTTCGTGGTCACTGGAGATACCCGTCAACTGAAAGGTCTGTCCACCAATGCGATAGCTGAGATCAAAAATTTCCTGGTCGTCATCATCGTCGTCATCGTTAGAGGCTATGATAAACTTCAGACGAAAAGTTGCTGGGCTACAGCCACCACCAACAACTTCCATAGCCCCATTGGGAGGCAGATTGTCATCGTCGCATTGGGCCAGAAGGATGATGGGTAAAAGAAACAAACCCAAAACCAGAATGCCGATTTTTAGAGCCATTAGTTGCTTATTTTGATGGAAGCAATTGCCGTTTTACTCGACAAAATTTGCCCTTCGGTGGAACTGACCACAATCAAATAATAGGTACCATTCAGCAAGTTGCCTGGCAACACAATTTGCTCTTTCACCTGCAATTGTGCGTTGGCGGGTAGGTTGCTCAAGGTTTTGGTTTTTAACAATTTGTCGTTCCAGTCCAAAACACCATCTTCGGAGAAGAAGTAGCGCAACTCCGTCAATGGGGTGGCTTGCTCAAAAATATTTTGAATTGGAGTATTGACTTCCATGTTTTCTCCTGAACGAAACGTTTTATTCGGCGTAGTCACGCTTCCTACAAGGAGAAAAATTTGTCGCTGAGCCCCAAATGCCTCGTTTTCCGCCAACAAATCACTCGACTCGATCGCAACAGACCCACTTTTACGCAAAAAACCTTTGTCCAATGGTCCCATTTTAGAGTTACTTTTACCATCATTTGCCACCACAGTGTAGTAGTAGTCTACGTTGGGCAAAGCGGTGTAATCACATAGCCAGGTGCTTTTTTGCCAGGCATTGCTCACTTCTTGTAGTGAGCTGGCTTTGGGGCTGGTAGATCGAAAAACCTTGTACGCCACAGCCTGTTCACTGGCCTCCCAACGGATGAGGATGAATTTATCGTAAATGCCATCACTGGCAGAAATTTCTCTTGGTGTTTGTGGCGAAAAAGCTACCGGGGCTATATTTGGCGAACCGGTTTCAATTTTCACACTGTCTACTTGCGCGATCCCTTCTGCCATTGAGACCAGGAAGAAACTGATCAGTAATATTTGTTGCAACATAGTTTTCGATTTATGACATATTGCCCGGAACGCAAAATGTTACCATTACAAGGTGAAAAAAAATGGGCTGAGGTAAAGCTATGGTGGCAAACATTTTATGCCTTTTGACTATTGAACATCTAAACTGATTGATTCGATTAGTAATTTTTAAAAAAAAATAAATTTTCCCAGGTAACATTTTTTAAGTCATGCAATATGTTAGTGAAAGCCAAAGAAAAAGGATTGATGGAATTTACACCGCAGGAAATTTTAATTGGGCTATTGGAAAAAAAGGCCGATGTGTTTCGCTTCCTCTACAAGACTTACAGCCCCATGATTGCAGGTTACATCCGTAAAAACAGTGGCACTGAGGAAGACGTGGCTGAAATGATCCAGGTAGTTATCCTGGAGCTTTGGGTAGCTGTACGTGATGGCCGTTACGAAGAAGAAGGCAAGTTGGGGCAGTACATCTACCAGTTGACCTCTAATGCCTGGCGTGATGAATTGCGCAAACGGCGCAACCGACCTCAACAAAGTTTGTCTGACAGCGACTTACAAATTGAAGATGACTCGGAGGAAAATTTAGCTTCGGCCATTGTCAAGGATCGTTACTTGAATGCGGTACACGAGGGCATGAACCAACTCGGCGAAGTTTGCCGCGATATCATCCAGATGTACCACTTGCAAAAGATCAGGCTGCAGGAAATTGCCGAACGCATGGAATATGATTACGACAATTTGCGAAAGCGCATTTTTGATTGTCGAAAAAAATTAAAACAACTGACTGAAGGCATCTTGGCCAAAACGCAGGAAAATTAAGTTCCCGATTTGGGTTTTGAATAGGAAATCGAACGCTTCACTTCAAGTGAGTTTCCTATTCAAAAGCCGCTAAAAAAATCGGGAAGTAATTTTTTGCGTCATACTTGGCGATGGTGTTCAGGAATAAACAGCACTACAATGGAGCAGATGGAATGGCAAGAAAAACTCCGCACCCTGAGTGCCGGAGAACTAACCTTGGATGAAGCGGCCAATGTCCTTCGTGAAGCAGCCGAATCGGAAACAAAGAAGGCAGAATTGCAGTTTAGTCAAAAGTTGACCACGGTTTTGAAAGAGCGGGACTTATTTGAAGTAAAGGGCATTGTAGCCGGGCTGATCCTGGAAGAAGGTTTGCCCGCAGTGCAGCCCAGTTCCTGGTTGGGTAAACGGGGTCTAAATTGGATCTTGAGCCTCTCCATATTCCTTTTGCTTGGTACGGGAGTGTTTTGGGTCGGAAAAAGGATGGCTTGGTGGGCTGTTGATCCTCAGGCTTTGGCGCAGCAATACCTTCAGCCCATGGAAAATGTGATTTACCTGGAGGACAATGAAGCCCCAGCCATCGAAGATTTGCGCCTGGGAATGGCTGCTTATGATCAACAAAGTTTCCGAAAAGCCGCCAAGTATCTGACGAGCTATTGCGCCCAGGTACAAGACGGCAATGCTGGACTGTTCCTCGCAATCTGCCACCTGATGGAAGGAGAAGCGGATCAGGCAACCCCAATCCTGCTGTATGGCCTTCAAAAACCCGGCCCCATTCAGGAAGCCAGTCGTTGGTACCTGGCCCTGGCCTATTTGCAAAAGGCGGATACTCAGGCTGCCATCAACACCCTTGAAGCCATCCCGGACAGCAGCATTTACGGCTCCGAAGCCCAGGAATTACTTGAATCCCTTAGGGGCGAAAAAAAATAAATGTTCATTTTGCCCTGTTACTTAAATAACCGATATGAAGCGCAGTGTACTGTTGTGGATGATTTTTTGGATGATTGGCCCAGTTTGGCACGCTGAAGCCCAAAACGGTGGGCTTCTCTGTTCGGAAAACAAATACCGGAGCATTCCCGTATTGCCTTCTTACAGCGGACTCAAGTACAATGAGGTGCCTCTGCGGGTCAGTTTGCGCCAATACTGCCCCGTACCCGGCGACCAACAACGCATGGGTTCCTGTGTGGGCTGGGCGGTAGGCTACGGCGCGCTGACACTCATGCGGGCACAACACCTGGGGCTGAACGATCCCTCCAAAATCACCCAGATGGCCAATTCTGCCGCTTTTGTGTACAACCAAATCCGCTTACAATCAGACGATTGTAGCGCCGGTGCCTACATTGAAGATGCTTTGGCTTTGCTTAAAACCAAAGGCGATTGCTTGGAAAATACTTTCAATTACAAAAAAGGGGATTGCACCACAAACCCGGGAGCTACCCCTGCCAGCGAGGCTTTACAATACCGCATCCAGGATTTTGCTGCAGTTTTTAATACCCAGGAAGAACCCAAAAGTAAAATTTCCAAGGTCTGTAAGGTACTGGCCACCCAAACTCCACTGGTCGTCGGCATTGCGGTAACTACCGATTTTTGGGAAATCAAACCGGGAACTCAACTTTGGGATCCGGCAGAAGACTCCCCCAGCAGCAGCCACCATGCCTTGGTTTTGGTGGGCTACGACAACGTTGAGAAGCAATTTGAGTTCATGAACAGCTTTGGTGCTTCCTGGGGCCGCAATGGTTTCATTCGGATGAAATACGACGATTTTGCCCGCTTGTGCAAATACGCCTACGTACTGCTCCCCGAAGATCGGGCGGAATCGCTGGCGCAACTTCAGCCCAATCTTCAGGAAACTCCCAGTGCAAAAACGGAATTTTCCCTGAGTGGCACCTTCGCCTTCCGCAAACCCAGCGGCTACCTCAGCACCAGCGATGGGCAGGAAATTCCATATTACGAAGAGGTTGCTACGCGCTGGAACACCGCCGCCGGGCTTTATGAAACACAACAGGCAAGCTTTGAAGTAGGTGATGTTTTCCAATTGGTGGCCCGCGAGATTCCCCGGGGGCGTTATGCCTATGTGTTCAGCCAAAGCCCGGGTAGCAAGGTCAATTTCCATTTCCCCAAGATGAACAACCAGGTAGCCACCGCGGGATTTGTTTTGGAAAAAACGGCTGAAATTGTCATTCCCAGCGAAGAATCCGTGTTGCAATTGCCACTACCTGGCGAGGACTTTTTGTGCATCATTTATAGCCATATGCCCATAGTGGACATAAGCCGTAGGATTGAACAACTGGAAAAAAGTTCGGGCGAGTTTGCAAACCGGGTCCAAAAAGTATTTGCAGATATTGCCATTCCTGCCGAACAAGTGCGTTACAATGCTGACAAAATGGTCTTCAGCGCCAGACCCGATCCGTCAAGCGGAAAAATCGCCGTTCCTTTGATCCTAAAAGTGCTTGCGCAATAGTATCTAAGCAGAGGGGCAAAAATAAGTGTTCATTTTTCCTGAGCCAAAGGATTAGATAAGACACTTAAAGTGAACCGTTTACTTATCTAATCCTTTGGCAAAATGAAACACTTATTTTTTATCGCCCCTAGATAAACCCATTGACCGTGAAGCTTTTTCTCTACTCCATCACCCTGTTTTCAAACTTGTTTCTCCCCTACTGTTTGCTCGCGCAACAATTGGTAAACGAGCCCCTTGTTGAACACCTCTATGGCCGTTCTGGGCAAGACCGCCTGGTTTCTATGGTTGAAAACTGGGAAGGAACCATCGCTGCTGTCGGGCAAACGAATCAGAGCAACGGTGCCGCAAAGGGCAGCAACATTTATCTCCTTTTATTGGATGAAAAACTGAACCGAAGCGCTGAGGTTTACATTGGCCGCAACGGTGACGATGCAGCCCGTCGCATCCGCCAGGATCTGGATGGCCGCTACCTCATTGTGGGGCACTCCGAAACCCCTGCTGACAAACAAAAGGACAAGTATTTTGGAAAAAAAGACGGCTGGCTCTTGGTGCTGAATGAACGCGGGCAAACCGAAACGGAGCTGATTTTTGGCAGCAAAGAAAACGATGTGTTCATCGAGGTATTGCCCTTGCCGAATGGCGATAAAATAATAGTCGGCAACTCCGGCGAACAGGCTTGGGTATTGCGCATCAACGCCCAATTGAAGGTTTTGTGGCAAAAAAAAGTACAGTACCATGGCTTGCCTACCCAGGCTTTGGGTGCCACCTTGGGCGGAGCAGAACAAGTTTTTATTTCTGGCTACGCCGAAGAAGAATCCAGCCGCAAAATGTGGCTGGCGGCTTTTGATGGCAAAGGAAGCCAATCCTGGGGTAAAATTTTTCCCGCTGCCGAAGCCACCGAAGGAGCCAACATCATCCGCATTGATGAAAAATCACTGGGCATCACAGGTTATGTAAACACACCGGATCATCGGGAGGAAGGATTTTTTTGCCGCATCGACCTCAGTGGAAACGTACAAGCTTACAAAACCATCGGTGGTCGCGAAAACGATCGTTTGAGCAACCTTTGTTTGTTGTATACTGGCGAAATCGCGCTGATCGGGCAGAGTCAGTCCTTTGCTCGGGGCAGTCGTCGCCCTACCATATGGGCAGTCCGGGTTGATCAGGATGGTTTTGTACAGGACGAGTCCTTTTATGGCAGCAAATTGTCTGACGAGGGTTGCGCCATTCTGCAAAAGGGAGACGGTAGCCTGATCGCACTGGGTGCTTCCAATCAGCAAATTTTAAAGGGAGCTCAGGGCTGGGTGGCCCAAATCGGCGAAAAGCTCGATTTGAAGCCCAATGCAGTTTCCTTGAATTACAAAGCGGGCCAATTGTATTACCCCAATGGTCAATACCTGAGCCACAATGAACGCTCTTTTTTGGCCATCCACCTCGACGCGCCGCCGGGTAAGGGTTTGACCCATTTGCGGGCAAAACTCAGTTATGCCAAAAACGATTCCACCGTCACCCGAACCATCAAATTGCCTTTCACCGCACCCGGACAAAACGAAGATCTGCACATACCACTGGCACTGGCCATCTCCAGCGACCTTCAGGGTGAAATCCCCCTGGAGGTACAGTTGTTTCAGGGCAAACAGAAAATTGGTGCTTCCACTCGGATTCCCCTGCGGCTGGGGCGTTTGAGCAAACCCCAATTGGAACTCAGCGCGAATACCTTTCCTAGCCAGGTAGAACGAGGAACCTTGCTAAGGAATTCCTTCACCCTGCGCAACAAAGGGCAAGGCACCGCCCGTGCAGTAAGCCTGGAGCTCCACGGATCCAAAAGTTTACAAATCCCGAAAGCCATCAACATCGGCGATCTTGCACCTGGTGAATACCGCACTTACGAACTGCCCTTTGGGGTACCCGCCAATTTCCCTGAAGACAGCGTCTGGATTCGGGGTCGGGTGGCGGACTTGATGCTTGAACATACCCAGGTGGTGGACTGGCATCTGCCCCTGGCTGCTGCTGTAGCCAATCCACCTACCAAGGAGAGTTTGCAAAAAGACTTCCTAACCGCTGTGTGGCTGCACCCCAATCCTGATCACTTCGAAGGGCGGGGAATTGTTTGGGGGGAAAATGAAATCTATGTGCAAGTCAAAGTCGTATCCAACAAAACACTGGATAAGCCCAATTTTTGCCTCGAAATCAATGGCAAGCCCTGCGTTTCCGGGACAAAAATGGACGAAGTAAGCATCAAAGGAACGGCGTACAGCCGCACCTATACCCAGCGGGTGAAACTGAATGAAGGCACCACGACCATCCGCACCAAAGTGCAAAACGAAGCGGGCAAAATGGAAACCGACCCCATTCAAATCATTTATTCACCGCGCAAGCCCAACTTACACCTGGTTTCGATTGGGGTTCCTGCAGTTGATTTGAAGTACACCCACCGCGACGCCCGCGATTTTGCGCAAGTCATGCTGCAATCCAATGGGCAACTGAACCAGCAGTTTCAAAGTGTTTTTGTCGACACCTTGATTCATGAAAAAACTACTGCCAAAACCGAAATTCTCAAAACCCTGCGGCGAATGCAATATCGCTTTGCCGATCGCCAAATCGGGCCGCAAGACCTGATTTTGGTCTTCATTTCTTCCCACGGCATTAATACTCCTCAAGGTGTATTTCACATTGCTGCCAGCGATTACGATGGCCCATTTTTGCAAGAAACCAGCTTGGATTTTGAAAAAGAAATCATCAATTACCTGTCCAGCATCAATTGCCGAAAACTGTTCCTGATCGATGCCTGTCACAGTGGTTCAGGCAGCAGCGATTATGCCACCTCTCAACTGAGTGGGGAAAGGATGAACCAAATAGCGGGAGGGCAAAAAGGACTCAATCTGATCATGTCTTGTCGCGCCAACGAATTCAGTTATGAAGATGACCAGTGGCAAAATGGGGCATTTACCCAGGCCATGCTACATACCATTGAGCAGTTTACCCGCCGCGTTCCCGGAATCGATCTCAACCAAGATGGAGCCTTGGACATCAAAGAAATGTACGTTCAACTGGAAAAAGAAGTGCCCAAGCTCGTACAAAACAAACGCCCGAAACCCCAAACCTCCCAGCAACCCTTGTTGGTTATAGATCCGCTTGGTAACCCGATTGTTTTATTCCAATTGCCTAAAAACAAATAACCTCATGTTGCGCATTTACCTCGGCTTTCTATTCTTCATGTTGCTGTGGCCTTTAGCTGCTCAGCAGTTGCCTTATTTTACGCAGTTTCGACAGCATCAGCCCCAACTGAATCCAGCATCTGTAAGTAGTGACTTTTTTTTATATGAATACAACGTGTCTATTTCCTCTTCTTACCGAATGCAATGGATCAGCCACCCGGAGACGCCCCGTACAGTGCAGGTCAACGGAGAATATATCTCTGATTTTGGTGGCTCATTTGAGTTGGTCAGCGGCATTTCGGCAATGCAGGATCGCACGGGGCCTTTTGGACTAAGTGGCATACATGGTCGCATCGGAAGTATTTTTACCAATGATCCATATTTTGGTGGGCTTTCCGTCGGGTTGAGCCTGGGAATGGTCAATTATCGGGTCAACTCCAATCGCATCATCTGGAAAGACCTCGGTGATCCCTTGTCCCCCGATATTGATTTTTCGGTCAACCAACTCGACGTTGGCGTGGGGATATTTTACTATCGGCGTTTGGCCGGTGCGTTGGAAGGGGACAATATTTACCTTGGGCTATCGGCACCTCAGTTGCTGCACGGCAATTCCTTGGTACGAGTTGGTGAAGACTTTGTTCCCTTACGTCGGGTTACGCATTACTATGCCACCGCAGGCTGGTACCATTTTTTTAATCAGGAAGCCTTTCTAGAGACCTCTGCCTGGGCCAAATACACGCCTGGTGCACCTTTTAATCTCGACATTTACGGTCGTTTTCAACCGGCTCGTCCAGTTTGGTTTGGTGCGGGTTTTGGCATCAATGGTGTGGCACACCTGGAGATGGGTTTCAATGTGCCGGGCCTTTTGTTTGAAGACGCCAACTTGAAAATTGGCTACGGCTTTGACTACAATATTTCTGCTTTCGACTTGCCATTGGGCGCTTCACACGAACTGCACTTGAGCATCATGTTTGATACATATCGCTAGAACATGTTTAAAGCCATTTGTTATGAAAAACGAAACCTTGTTGCGTAGCTTTTTAAATGCACAAAAGCCCGCTTTGGTCTGGATATTGTTACTGGAATTTTGTGGAAGCGCCCTCACTCTAATCCTGCCACTGCTGATCGCGCAAGCATACGCAGATATTTTTGAATTTCAATCGATGCGTGGGCGAATGCTGCAAAAATTCGGTTGGGCTATGGACTTTAGCCCCAATTGGTTGCTCATTTTGAGCGTAGCGATACTGGTTAAGGTTAGTTTTGATTACACGCGCAGATGGGTGAAGGGAATCATGATAGAGCGCTTTTTAGGATGGTTGCGCCAAAAACTTTTTTTGCAGCACTTGCGCATGAGTGTCCAGGAATACGAAAGGTCAGGTACAAGTAAATACCTGATGCGCTTCAGTGGAGATTTGGGCAGCGCCCAGCAATTGTTGGCAAAGGGAGTGCTACAATTTTTTGCTGATGCCAGTTTGTTGTTTCTTGGTGCACTGCTCATCCTGGTACTCAACGCGGCATTGGGTGGATTGATCCTGGGGTGCAGTGTTTTTGCTGGCCTTGTCATCGCGCGGTTTAACGGAAAAATTGAGCAACTAGAAGAACGCCGACGCGACCGGAAGGCAGGATTACTGGCATTCGTCAACCAGCGCTTGATGCATATACTTACAATTAAGGCCATGAATCGGGAACGACCTGAACAACAGTTGTTTGAAAAACGAATCCAAAAAATTCAAGATTTAGGATTGCAATACCAGCAGCAAGTTGCACTGCTGAACGCATTGATTCCTTATTTTACTTATTTGCTGCTGTTGCTGGTTTTGGGTACGGCATATTTTTGGAAAAAACAAGGTATCCCTTTTTCTGAGGATGTACTTTTTGCCCTAATTCTCATTTTATTGACTTGGAAACCCGTGCTCAATCGGGTCATGAAAATTGGACTGGTCTGGAAAAAAGGAGGAATTTCACTTCGGAAGATAGCCAATCTCTTAGACAAACCACTAGAAACTGGCCTTGACCTTCCCGAACAGCATTTTCGCGCTACACTGTTACAAGTAGATCTAAAAACGACCTCACTTGCTCAAGAACCCGATTCTGTTGTCAATTTTCAACTTAAGTGCGGAGAACAATTGCACTTGACGCTCGAAGAGTCGCAGCAAAATGCCTTATTGTATGCATTTGCGGCCTTGACACCTCCTACGGTGGAGGGGACCTTGACATTAGATCAATTTTCTTTTGCCCAACTTCATCCTAAAACCATCCGTCGACAATTTTCTTTTGTGTCGCCTCTTTTTCCTTTGTACGGTAAAAATGTGCGGGAAGCCATCGCTTACAGCCCCAAACATTTCGCCAAAGCAGAAAAAGCCCTAGCCGAATGGCAACAATTGTTTCCTGAATTGCAAAATATTCAGGCAGATACACCACTGACGGAGCGGACAATGCTTACATCCACCCAATTGCAATTGTTGCACTGGCTTCGAGCATTTCTGACGCATAAACCTTTCATGGTACTACACGATCCTTTTCGTTTCTTAAATCCGCTTGTTTGCCAGCAGCTGCAAGAACTGTTGCGACCACACCTACGCAAGTCAGGAATTTTAACCGTTACCAGTGTTGTTGAGCGCAAATTAATTTTTGAAAAAAAAAACATCCCTGCTTCAGTAACATTTTCTCCTAGCTCCGATATGTAGTCGAATAAAATCAAAAACGACTACACATGAAAACCAAAATCAAAAAAGCACAGATCTGTGATGCTATCGAATCTTATGAATTAAATGTGGAAATGGCCAGTTCTTATGTCCCAAAAATGGGAGACGTGGGCATTTTCAGAGTAGTGACAGCCAACTCTGCTGCTTTGATGGACGGTAGTGGCGTGGCACGCCACCTTTTCGACGAAGACATCATCATGGCCGCTTTTGGAAACCGATATGCAACCAGCCAAATTGAGGGATATGTACCCGATGCTCCTACTTCCAATTGTCAGCTCTTGGGTCGCGGTGGGGTTGTTGGCACCATGAAAAGTTTGAATGCTACTGTGCGCAACCAACCGGCAGAGCTAGAGCTATTAGGGTTCGCTGTTGACGCCCAGGGACTGGTGCTGAATACCATTAAAGCCAAACAATTGACCAAATTCCATCCCCATAAAATCAAAAGCAAAGTGATTTTGTCGATAGGAACCTCAATGGACAGCGGTAAAACCACTACTGCAGCTTACTTGTGTGCGGGACTGAAAAAAGCGGGGCACAGTGCTGCTTATATTAAACTCACCGGGACAGCTTTCCCAAAAGATGCCCGTTTCTGTGTAGATCGGGGAGCGGATATGGGGATTGATTTTGCCCACTTTGGCTTTCCCTCCACTTTTCTTTGTTCAGAACAAACGCTACTTGACCTCTACCAATCCTTAGTAGACATCACCGTAGCTGAGGTAAATCCTGAATACATTGTAATGGAGATTGCAGATGGAATTCTCCAGCGCGAAACGGCAATGTTGTTGAACAATTCACGCTTTATGCAAACCGTACACCAGGTAATTTTTTCTTGCGGCGATAGCCTGGGAGTACAAACTGGACTGGATATGTTACGCCAGATGGGGATTAAACCTTTTGCTATTTCGGGCTTATTTACCTCTAGTGAGTTATTGATTCAGGAAGTTGAAAGGATTTGCAGCACACCAATCTTGCGCTTGTCGGATCTGTTGGAAGGAACTGAATTGACTTACTTACTGGAGGATAAGTCCTCTTTAAATGTCTTACAAGCAGCGGCATAAGTTCCTACTAAATGGGTAAAACCTCAAAAGCGTCATTGAAAAAAAATCAGTGGCGCTTTTTTAGTTTTAGACATCCGCCAAGTGAACTTGTTTGCTTGCTTGATTTTATTTCCGTTCCTTACCTTTGAGTAAACGGCATCGGGAGCTGCTGTTGATGGTTGTAGAGGGAGGGGATTGATTAGAGTGGATAGTTTATAAGGAATTTATGAAGTCGAGTAAGGCCGCTGCAATTCTGTTGCTTTCTAATAAATAGTTTTCAGAACTCAAGAGCCCTTTGGTGTTATTTTTTTGGAGTGAATTGTACCTATTTTGCAATAGAACAGCTTCGTCAACTCTAGATTCCATAAATTGCTTGCAATACGCTGAGGATTTTTGGAGAGGGGTTTCAAGATCGGCCTGCGCGATCATCTGTATCCAAGCTGCTTTTAAGGATGCTAAGTCTGGTGCTTCATTTTGAGTTTCATCAAGAGATTCATCCTCATTTGCAGGGGGAGACTCTTTTTGTTTTTCCGGACATTTGTTGATATTGGATTCTTTTGCTTGATCCAGGGATTCTTTGAATAATATTTTTTTGATTATTGCCCAAACATAAGCGGAATCCAGTATTTTATTTTCAATAAATTGGTTTACGTTGTTGATGAGAAGATACCGCTCTTTATCGTATTCCTCCGAAACAGTAAGAGCCTTTCTCATTAAATCTTCTAAAACTTCATCAAAAAACAGCACACCAATACAAAAATCGTTGGAATAGGGAATAGCAGTAGCATCAAAAATAAGTTCCATTTCAGGATAACCCGCCACTTCTGCTCTGGCAATCCACAAGTATGGAGGCAAGAATTCGTTGAGCAATTGTTTTTTTTGTTCCTGACTATATGTGTCATTTTTCCTGATCACATCTCGACGGTACTCATTGGATGGAGTAAGGTAAATGTCCCAAATGAAGTGTTGATCCGTTTCAATGATTTCGTCAAAAAGAGATTCAAAATACAGGGTTTGCTGGTAAATGTCCTCAAAAGTTAGGCGGATGTCTTTGGACAAAGGCACGATAATGCTGTACACTTCGCTTTCAAGACGTGCAACTTTGGTAATTGAATCTTTTAACTGGGCTGTTTTTACTTTGTTGTCATCTTCCTCCAGGATAAGCTTGGAAAAAGGCCCTACCTGATCGTCGTGTGCGTATAAGGTCTGGATTTGATCGGCATAAGCAATGGGTTGATTGTTTTGTTTAATCCAGTTAGCTTTCTGCTTATTTACGACTCCGTAACCGGTAAGCGTAATCAAATGCTTACCTCCATCTTCAAATTCCAATCCGAGCAAGATGGGAAGCCCCATTTTGAGGTATGCATAAACAAATTTCGGGATGAAAGTTTTCTCTTTCCCTTCCGTCTTCTCATTAGGTTTTAGATTCTGTCCCAGGCTGCCGTTCAAGGTACGCAGCTCTGCCTTTAAACCCATTTGCTCAATGACGCCACAAATCTGATGCAAATCCATTCCGATACTGGGTAATGCTCCGGGTTGATTGTGCGCAGTGTACTTGGCGAGGGTATTTATGGCCACAGGGCGAAGTATACCAACATTGAACATATGATGCAATCGGTGCATAGCACTCCAAATGGCCACTGTTGAGCATGCGCTTAGAATACCATCTTGTTCCATAAATGCCAGGGAATGAAGCGGAATGCTACGCCCCAATAAATGAATGGTATAGGGGCGAATTGCTGTAAATCTTCGGTCAGTTTTATCGTTTGTTGGATAGGGCGACAAAATTACTGGACCTAGTCTGGATTTGGGCAAGGGTTTGACAGTCACAAAGCCTTTATAACTACCCCAAAGCTTTTTTACAGCAGTGCTTTCTGGATGAAGTACTAGCTCGTCAAGCGAAGTAAATGACTGAGAAAAAAAATGTATGCGCTTACAAAATTTGGAATAATCCTGCGAGCTAAAAATAAATTCTGCTCCCAAATCACTTAGGTAAGTGTGGCTGATGTATTTGTGCTCGATCAGAATGGTTCTCACTTTAAAACTGAGCCTATTCTCGTATTTTAAATGCTCAAACAAGAAGTTGAAATGGTGTTTACCTTTTTTGATGTACTCAATAGAGGTATGCTCGTTCGAAAGTGCCTTTGCGAGGTTATCCTCAGTGAAGCTCAAGACTTCAAAGAGGGCAGTGGAATTCCCCATACTTATTCTCAGTGCTGAACGTCAAACGGTTGGTTTAATGTAGATGGGTTGTTTTTTTTGAATTTCTGAATCTTTTCAGCTTCTTTTTTTGCTTTTGCACGATTTTCCCAAAACTCCTCATTCTTCGAAGGATTCTTCTTCACTTTGGCATCGCTGAACGGTGATTTTTTCTCAGTGGTTTCAGACATAACAATTAACTTTTACGAAATATAATTTACAATGAGTTAACACAAAAATAAAATAATCTACAAACTTAAGCATAAAATCAATAATATACAATATTTCATATAAAATTTGTCACAAAAATAACGCAGAATACCAGCAGATTAGGCACATTTATATCCCTGAAGTGGATGTTTTTTATCCGGAGCAAACAGATGTTTTTTATTTAAATTGCAATCTTTTTCCTCCTTCCTCGCTTCTCCAAAAAACCTTACCTTTGGCAACAACCAATTTCCCACTATGCTGATTGAACGTTTTAAATCCAAAATTCACCGGGTCAAGGTCACCGAGGCCAACCTCAATTACATCGGTAGCATCACCATCGATGAAGACCTGCTCGATGCGGCCAACCTCATCGAAGGCGAAAAAGTACAAATCGTCAACAACAACAATGGCGAGCGCCTGGAGACTTACATCATCAAGGGCGAACGGGGATCAGGCGTGGTTTGTCTCAATGGCGCTGCTGCCCGCCGGGTGCAGGTAGGCGATATCCTGATCATCATCGGGTATGGATTGATGGACTTTGAGGAAGCCAAAACCTTCAAGCCAAGCATCGTTTTTCCCGATGAAAACAACCGCATTGTAAGTTAAAACCCAAAACAGGTGCAACCCAAAAAAATCCTCATCACCGGCGCCTCAGGTTTTGTGGGAGGTCGCTTGCTGAAAAGCCTGACCCTCAGCAATCCCGATGCAATCGTATTGGGTACCGGGCGACGCAACGAGCGGCAAGCCGAATTTGCAGCCCTGGGTTGCCAATTTGAGACAGGAGACCTCGTCAAGTTTGCCGATTGTGAGCGACTGGCCGCTGGAGCTGATGTCATTATCCATTGCGCGGGCCTATCTTCCCCCTGGGGAACCTATCCTGAGTTTTACAATGCCAATGTACTGTCTACCCTCAACCTCCTGCAAACCGCACAAGAACAAGGTGCACGGCGCTTCATCCTGATTTCTACCCCGAGCGTATATTTCAACTTTCGGGATCGCTTCAACATCAAAGAATCTGACCCCTTGCCCAACCCCATGGTCAACAACTATGCAGTGACCAAGTACGAGGCCGAGCAAGCAACGCTGCAACTCAATCGGCCCGATTTTGAAACCATTGCTTTGCGTCCCCGGGCCATCATTGGCGCTGAAGATGCGGTGATTTTTCCGAGGGTACTGCGGGCTTACCACGAAGGCAAGTTGAAAATTGTGGGCGACGGAAAAAATGTGGTAGACCTGACTGGTGTGGCCAACCTCATCCATGCCGTCGAAAGATGCCTCCAGGCCGATCATGCGGCCTTTGGAGAAGTGTACAACATCAGCAATGGCGAGCCAGCACCATTGTGGGACTCGGTTGGCTATTTGTTGAAAGCACTCGCGTTACCTCCAGTTGCCAAAAAAGTACCCGCCAAAGTCGCCCTGGGTGCTGCTGCACTTACCGAGTTTATCCACCGCTATTTCCTGAACGGGCGCGAACCTGCCCTGACCCGTTACAGTATAGGCATTCTGAGCAATTCCATGACCATGGACATCAGCAAGGCCCGCGAAAAACTAGGCTATTCCCCCATTCAATCCACGCTGGAAGGCATCAACGAATTTGTAGTATGGTACCAAACCCAACCCAAGTCACATTAAGGGTATTTCATTCCGGTTATTGCGTAGCCAATGGACGGGTAGTTGATCCTGTGCATGGCGAAAAGCAATGTCGGTTTTATGCCACCTGGGCTTTGATCGAGCACCCCGATCAAGGTTGGGTTTTGTTTGATACCGGGTATGCGCCGCGTTTTCGGGCAGCTACTGCCAGTTGGCCCTACAAGCTGTATGCCCTGCTTACGCCAGTGTTTTTACAAGCAGAAGAGACGGTACTGGAGCGGCTCAAAACCCTGGGCATCGCTCCTGAATCCATCAAAACCATCCTCATCTCCCATTTTCACGGCGACCACATTGCCGGACTCAACGATTTTCCGCAGGCTCAGGTAATTTGTAGTACCAGTGCCCTGCAACAAGCCAGCTCAGTGAGGGGCTGGGCAGCAGTAGGCAGCGGGATTTTGCCAGATTTGCTGCCTACCGACCTGGCGCAAAGAAGCACCCCAATACCCGATGCACAATTGGGTAACCTCCAAGATGACACCTCTGCTTACGACCTTTGGGGCGATGGCAGCATGCGCCTGTTTGCATTGCCCGGGCATGGCCGGGGTCAACTGGGGGCTGTGCTTCAAACGCCCGAAGGCGAAGTCTTTCTTGCCGCCGACGCTGCCTGGCAATTGCAGCCCTGGCGCGCCGGGATCTTACCCCGTTCGATTGTGCGCTTGTTTTTTGACGATTGGCGGGCTTATCAGCAGACCTTTTTTGCGCTACGGGATTATGCAGATCGGCATCCTGATTGCAAAATGGTGTTTACCCACAGTCCGGAATTGGTGCTTTCTGGAGAGGGATAAGTTTTTACTAAAAAAAGCAAAAGGGCTGATGAAGCGTACTCCATCAGCCCTTTTGCTATGCATTGTATTTCAAACACCTGCGGTGCTTAGAAGTATTTCGAGCGTTTATCCTTGATGCTTGCCATTTTGCGGAAAGCAGGCATGAAGCGATTGGATACTTGAGAACGGGCATTGCCCGACAAGGTTGTCTTAAACTGGTTGATGTCGGTAGCTGCATTGGGAGTAGTTACAAACAGCGCATTGAGCACAAAAACACCACCGTTGCCCACTACTGGGCTAGAAGTTTGTCCTTGCTTCAATTTAAAGGCATATGCATTCACCCGAGGCTCAGCACCAACGTTGTTGGGCAGGAAAGACTGGTTGAAGCGGATGTTGCGCATCGTGTCAATTTTGGCACTGTATTGCGCTGCAGCAGCTTCTACACTTTTGCCTTTCAGTTTTCCGGCAATCAACTCTCCTTTTTTGCGGTTGATCACTACCGTTTCAATGTCCTCTTTGATCTGATCGGCTTTTGCACGCCCTTTGGCAATGACGGTTTTCAAACCTGCGATTACATATTTGTTGGTATAAAACTCAACAGGATCAGTAAAGGTAAAGATGTCTGGAGCAACTTGACCCTTGCTTGCGCCGAAGGCCCAGCGGATGATTTCGCGAGGTTGTTGTCCAGAGCCCAAAGAACCCAGGAAGAATTCATTGGCATTTACGGCTGGACTGGTTTCCTGGGTAATCCCTTTGGTTTTTTTGGCAGCAGCGAGCAAGCTTTCAACGTCTTTGTTATTCGCATTCAAGAAGCGTTGTGCAGCTTCAAAACGGCTGTTTTCCGTTTCTTTGGAAGGTTTGATCACCTCGCCGATGTAAGCAACCCGAACGCCAGTTGAGTTGGAGGTAACTTTTTTACCGGTTACTTCAACCAGGTGAATCCCAAATTGGGTTTCAACTGTATACAATTTGCCTTGTTCAGCCTGGAAGAAAATCAAATCGTTGTAAGGTTTTACCATACCATTCAGGCCAGTATAACCCAGGTCGCCGCCGCTGGTAGCTGTACCGTCTGAGCCGAAGCGCAATGCCATGTCGGCAAAGGTAGAAGTGCCTTTCTCGATCACATTTTTGATACTATCGATCCGTGCCTTGCAGGCCGCAAGAGGCAGAGTTGCATTAGGCGCAATCAGAATGTGGCGTGATTTAACGCTGTCAGGAATGACTTTGCGATCCAGCAATTTCACTGCGCGGAAGGAGTTTCCATCCACATATGGGCCAAAAATGGCGCCAACGGGCAGATTGAAAATGCTGTCGGCATTTTGCAAGAGGCCTTCTTTTTTAACATACGCTCCATCAATGGTACCCAGGTGTTGCTCCACAAAAACGGTATCGTTGGAAGCCTGGCGCCATTCTGCTATGAAATCAGCAATTTTTCTGCGTTGAGCGGCAGAGTCTGCTTTGGTTGGTTTTACATCAAAGGTTACGAGCCCGATTTTGCGAACTTCTTCGTCAAATTTGAACAAACCTGGATTTTCTTTCAGGTAGTTTTCGTAATCTTCGTCAGAGATGGACACTTCAGAGTTGTCCACAGCATCAAATGGAACACGAGTGTACACCACTTCCATCATGGTTGCACTTTCCTTCTGGCTTGCCTCGGCAGCCCAGGTGGGCGTATACAAACCTTTCGCTACCATGGTGATCAGCTTGGTCTGAATGCGGTCTTTGATGATTTCCTGCTCCTGAATGGCCCAGTAGGAACGCGCAGTGGCCGGAAGGGTATTGGCTGTAATTTGCTGCTTAATGGTATTCAGTTGCTCGCGGTTGAGCTGCTGAGTGGTTTGATCCATGAAGCGTTGCATGATGATCGGGCTAGGCTCCGGACCGAACTGAAGATCATTCAATTCGTTTTTGCTCACCCCAATGCCCAATTTCTCAGCTTCCTGATCAATCAGCGCTTTTTCAACGAAATAGTCCCACAACGCACTGCGACGGGAATAGATATCACCAGAAGATCCTGCATACAGGACGCTCTCGGTGCGATTGAATTCATTCAGGTCTACCTTTTGGCCATTGATTTTGCCAATGCTAGGTTGTATGCTGCCAAAGATACTGTTTTGGCCGCCCATCATATCCTGAATAATAAAGCCAAATAGGCCAAGCGCGATCAAAACTACAATCAAAGCGCTATTCTTGCGAATTGTACTAATCAGAGCCATCTGTTCTTATTAACTTTGAAGAAAAACGACGCAAATGTAAACAATAAAATTTGGAAAGCAGTACATTTCCTTCCTTTCGATGCGAATAATTGTCTTAAAATACCTAAAATTATGGGGTTTATCCCTCAAAGTCGCATTTTATGGCCAAACCAAATTATCAGGAACTTGTTTTCGACATTACTCGCCTCATTCCGCCAGGCAGGGTGAGCAGCTACGGCGCCATTGCCGATTACCTGTCGCTTGGCTCAGCACGGATGGTGGGTTGGGCATTGCGTACCAGTTTTGTGCAGGATGGCGTGCCCGCACATCGGGTAGTCAACAGCAAGGGCGAACTCAGCGGGCGGGCAAATTTTACTCCACCAAGTTTGATGCAAAAACTTTTGGAGGCGGAAGGCGTTAAAGTGGAAAACGACCGGGTGGTCAATTTTAAAGAAGTGTTTTGGCACCCGGAAGAATTAGGATGGTAGTCACCAGGTAAACCAAATTCAATTGACTATGAAGTATTTTCTTTCTTTTGCTGTGCTCGGACTGTTTTGCATTGGCACACTCGAGGCCCAAAGCAGCCCTTTTGGTGTTTGGAAAAGCATTGACGACAAAACTGGCGAAGCCAAATCAAACGTAGAGGTTTATCAAAAAAATGGCAAGCTCTACGGCAAGGTCATCAAAATCCTCACCGATAAACCCAACGCCAAATGCGACGATTGCAAAGGCGATAAAAAAGACCAACCCGTACAGGGCATGGTGATCATTGAAGGATTGCAGGAAGCGGCTGGCACCTGGAAAAACGGCACCATCCTTGATCCCGAAAATGGCAACATATATGGTTGCGTGATCTGGTTGGAAGAAGGCAAGCCCAACGAACTGAAAGTGCGCGGAAAGCACTGGTCGGGGTTGTACCGGACGCAGACCTGGTATAGAGTGAAGTAAGGCACATCCCACATTTTAACCGCAGAGCAACGAAGTTGACGCGGTTAAAATGTGGAATGTTGGTCAATATAAAAACTATCGATTGATCACGTTTTTGAACTTCGGTCTCCGTGGCGTCACATCTCCCAATCGTTCTTTCTTCACTTTTTCGTAATCCGAATAGTTGCCTTCAAAGAACTCGATGGTAGAGTCCCCTTCAAAAGACAAAATGTGGGTAGCCAGACGGTCGATAAACCACCGGTCGTGACTGATCACCATCACACAACCCGCAAAGCTCTCCAAGCCATCTTCCAGCGCCCGCAGTGTATTGATGTCGATGTCGTTGGTAGGTTCGTCCAGTAGCAGCACGTTGCCCCCTTCGCGGAGGGTCATGGCCAGGTGTACGCGGTTGCGCTCACCACCAGAAAGGAAAGACAGTTTCTTTTGCTGAGCATCCCCACTGAAGTTGAACTTGCTGATGTAAGCCCGGGCGTTGACCACGGTTTTACCCACGGTGATGTTGTCGTTGCCGCCAGAAATCGCATCGTACACCAGTTTGTTGCCATCCTTCAGTTGATCGTGCGATTGGTCTACATAAGACAGTTGCACGGTTTCACCCACGGTAACTGTTCCGGTATCCGGTAGCTCTTTGCCCATGATGATTTTGAACAAAGTAGATTTACCCACCCCGTTGGGGCCAATGATGCCCACCACTGCGTTTTTGGGGATAGAAAAATTGACGTTTTCAAACAGGATGCGGTCGCCAAATGACTTGCTCACATTGTTGACATCAATGACCACCTCACCCAGGCGTGGACCAGGAGGGATAAACAATTCGAGCTTGGCTTCTTTTTCTTTTACTTCTTCATCGGCCAGTTTGTCGTAAGCGCTCAAACGGGCTTTACCCTTGGCCTGACGGGCTTTGGGCGCCAATTTAATCCATTCCAACTCCCGCTCCAGGGTTTTACGGCGCTTGGATTCGGTTTTTTCTTCCTGCTCCAGGCGTTTGGCCTTTTGCTCCAACCAGGAGGAATAGTTGCCTTGCCAAGGAATGCCTTCGCCACGATCCAGCTCCAGAATCCAGCCGGCTACATTGTCCAGGAAGTACCGGTCGTGCGTTACTGCAATAACGGTGCCGGGGAAATTTTGCAGGTATTGCTCCAACCAGTCTACCGATTCGGCATCCAAGTGGTTGGTCGGTTCGTCCAGCAACAGGATGTCGGGATTGCTCAGCAACAAGCGGCACAGGGCCACGCGGCGGCGTTCTCCACCCGAAAGGACTTTGATTTGGGCATCGCCTTCGGGGCAACGCAGGGCATCCATGGCCGTTTCGAGTTTGTGATCGAGTTCCCAAGCGTTGGCATGGTCGAGGTATTCCATGAGCTCGCCTTGCTTCTCGATGAGGTTCATCATCTCGTCGTCGTCCATGGGCTCGGCCAACCTGAGGTTGATGGCTTCATATTCTGCCATTTTGGTCACCACTTCGCTCACTGCTTCTTCTACAATCTGGCGTACCGTTTTGGTTTCGTCCAGCGTAGGTTCCTGCTCCAGGTAACCAATTTTGTAATTGCCATCAAAGGTGATGCGGCCCTGGTAATTGGAATCAAGTCCGGCAATCAACTTCAAAAGGGTTGATTTACCCGAACCGTTGAGACCCAATACGCCAATTTTGGCACCGTAGAAAAAAGAGAGCCAAATATTCTTCAGCACTTGTTTGGTTGGGGGAAAGATTTTACTTACCCCCTCCATTGAAAAGATGATCTTTTCGCCTGCCATAGGTGTGCGGTGTTAAGGTTTTGATTTAGGGTTGTAAAGATGAGAATTTTTAAGGGAATTGTGGTAGCGAAATGTTGGAGATGGGGTAGCTGAGCCTTGCGTTTTACCTTTATTTTTGTTATTTTTGTTATTTTTAGCAAAATTTTGTAAAATGACGATTGAGATCAAAAACTTCGGGCCTATTGAGTCTTTTACCTTTGATCTGGAGAAGGATTTGCATTTTATTATCGGGGAAAATGGTGTAGGAAAGTCTTATGCGAGTTATTGTTTGTATTGCATTTTAAAAAACTTGAATCAATGGAATTTAAATATTCATGCCAATTTCATTGAAGATTTTGATAGTATAGATTTAAAAATTGAAAATGCTTTCGAACGACTTAGAACGGATAAAGAAATAGAAATCACAGACATATTCTCAGAGATTATCAAACAGTCACTTTCCATTTCTTTTTTGCCAAACTTTAGCAACTCTCTCTTGAATACATTTTCATCTATCGATAACTTAAAAAATAGATTCGTAGAGTCAAATTGTTCTATTAAAATTCGCTCTGATGCTTTTGACTTAACTATTAATGTAAATGATGCTGGTGAATTGATGATAGGCAACGTTTCTATGAATTCGAGCATTAAGGTTACAAGGAAAGAAAAAGCAAAAATTAATTTCACATTACTTGTTGACAATAAAATATATAGAGATTTTAACAAAAAAAACATGCTAGAAGAAATTGTTGATTTTTCAAATATTTTATTAAATTATCATCGATTAAATAGTGATGTTAAAGAAGTTATTTTTCTTCCAAGTTCAAGATCTGGTCTCTATCAAGCGCTTAATTCTTTTTCGCCAATACTTGCGGAATTAGCTCAGAACAGATTTTTACTTAAAAATAAAAAAATTGAATTACCTGCATTGTCTGAACCTTTATCTGACTATTTCATAGATATATCTACAATAAATAAAAATCATATAAATAAAAAACTCCAAACTATTATTGATGACTTAGAACGAAATATTATTAGAGGGGAAGTTAATTATGATGAAGCTTCTAACCGAATAAGTTATCGACCAAAAAATTTAAATATATCATTAGACTTATCAGAGTCGTCTTCTATGGTCGCAGAATTGTCTACAATCATCTTAACATTAAAGCACATTGTTAATTACAAAGCTAGTCGCAATCTATTTTCAAACATTTTATCTTCACTTGAAGCTAAGAATGGAGGTAAGAATAGGAAAAAAACGGTTTTGTTTATTGAAGAACCTGAAGCGCATCTTCATCCTGAGGCTCAGATAAAATTGATGCAAATTTTCATTAATTTGATTGAGCATGAGATTACACTTGTCATGACATCTCACAGCGACTACATGTTCAACATGCTCAATAATCTTATTCTTGATAAAAAAGTAGAACCCAACCTTGTTGGTATCTACCATTTGATCAATACCCCCCGTGGCAGTATCGTAAACCCTGAAGCACTAGCTACAGAAGATGGGATAATGGATGACAATTTTGCTCAAACAGCGGTAAAACTTTATGAAGAAAGAATGGAAATTCTTGACCGGCTGAACAGTGAAGTTTTATGATTGAAACAATTCTGCAAGATTCTGAATTGAGTCAGCTCATCTGTGAAGAATGCGCAGAGAATGACGTCAGTGTCACTTTTGATGGAACTATTTCAAAAGATGATTACATCATTCTTAAAGTCGACAATTATTACAATAGTCTCAATATCGAAAAACGCCCACCAGCCCCAGACTGCCTAATTGTTTTGAAGTGTAAAAATCAGGGATTTGCATTGGCAGTCGTTGAACTCAAAAATATCCATAGTGCTCAAAGTTTAACTTTAGACAATCTGATTGCAAAATTTGAAACCTGTTTTGATGATTTTATTGCCAATCGATTCAAAGCAATTCTTGATCAAGACTACCAACGTATTCAACTAATATTTGTGTCCAATATTGAGCTTTATAAGAGAGATATAGGCTTGAAAGTTAAGGCATTAATGAGTTATTCTGTCTACTATCGAGGGAAAAGGTATTTCGTTAGGCCCTACATGCCTACCCCCGCCATCAAAGCATGCTACTAAAATCAAGTTAAATTTTCCCTGCTAACCTAAGTCTTTCAATCCGCTTAAATTTTATCACATTTTGGAGGTATTTGATCACATTTGGAGGTGAGGCATAGCCCTTTCTCATATATTCATGCAATTAATTACTAAAGGGTGTAATTCAAATTGTCGCTAGTCAATTTGAAAATTCCTACCTTGGGTACAAAGTTAATCAAAATGAGCAAGGAAGAATTTTTGGCCTTAGCGGCC
>Ga0247839_1000748_pt1 | contig 56856 bp, 50 predicted proteins | sample LaCruzMarch2015__6_FD_192405 | JGI IMG/M metagenome (GOLD analysis project Ga0247839, IMG submission 192405) | Freshwater microbial communities from meromictic Lake La Cruz, Castile-La Mancha, Spain - LaCruzMarch2015_16m | ecosystem: Environmental > Aquatic > Freshwater > Lake | place: Spain...
TTGGCAACCATTGATCCCGATAAATTGATTCTTGGTTTGCGTTACGAAAAGGGTGCATTCTGGGGGGTAAGCACCCAAATCACTGGCGTTGAGCGCAAGCAACGCAATCCGGATGCAACGAAAGTCACGCCCGGTGGTTATGGGGTCATGGATGTGTCGGGTTGGTATAGCTTCAGCAAAGCGACCCGTCTGACCGCTGGAATCACTAATTTGTTTGATCGCAAGTACGTGGAATGGGCTGATGTGCGCGACCTTGCTGCGACCAGCACCACCATTGATGCTTACAGCCAGCCGGGTCGAAATTTTTCTGTCAGCGTAACGCATAGTTTTTAGGCAACATTGATGACTTTATTGGCCTTTTTGCGTCGTTTTTTTGCTGCAAGTTCGTTGCTGTTCTGCGCGCTTTGCACGCCCTTGTCGTCTCACGCGGCTGCGGTATTGTTCGTGACCACCAGCCCCATCTCCCCCGGCAAGTTCCGCGTGCTCTCGGACGTGGCGGCACCCTATGGCATCAAAATCGAAGCGAAATTTGTGGAGAAGCTGGGCGCCATCGACGCCGGTCTGTGGCGCGGCTTTGACGCGGTGGTGTTTGATGCACCACGCGACCATATTCAGGAAGCTATTCACGCGCGGGTGGGGGAGGCACTGCCCGCCCTGGCGCGTGCCAAAACCCCCGCGCTGTGGCTGAATGTCCAGACCCCCAGCTGGCAGAATCTGCCCGATGACGTGGCCAAGCGCCTGCATGCCTACTATGTGAACGGTGGGCGAGCCAACAACGCCGGTTTTTTTGCCACACTGGCAGCCCACCTGGCGCACAAGCCCTGGCAAAAAATCGCACCGCCGCAGGTCTTTGCCGCCACCGCCATCTACCACCCCAAGGCGCCCAGCCTGGTCTTCAACGACACCGCGGCCTACCTGCGCTGGAAGGGCCAGCCCAAAGGCAAGCCGGTGGTGGCGATTGCCTTTCACCAGCAGTCCATCGCGGCGGAGCAAACCCAACTGATCGACGACCTGATTGCCCGCGTCGAAGCGGCGGGCGCCGTGCCGCTGGCTTTTTACGGCCCGGTGATGGACAACACGGCGACCAGTCAGCTGTTGGCGCCCGGTGGCAAGACGCTGACCGATGTGCTGATCACCACCCAGATCATGCTCAACCCCGAGGGGCGGCGCGCGGAGTTCGACAAGCTGGGCATCCCGGTGATCCAGGCCATGGGCTACAAAAAAGGCGATGCCGAAGCCTGGTGGAACGACCCCGTGGGCATTGCGTTGATGGATGTGCCTTTTTATCTGTCTCAGCCCGAATACGCCGGTGTGTTTGACGTGATGGTGGCTGCCGCCACCGACAAGACCAGTGACCAGTTGCGCGCCATTCCCGAACAAGCGGCCGCAGTGGTCGGCAAGGCGCTGGCGCTGGCGCGTCTGGCACACACCGCTAATGCGGATAAAAAAGTCGCCATCATGTTCTGGAACTACCCACCGGGCGAGAAAAACCTGGGGGCCTCCTTCATGAACCTGCCCACCAGTTTGGAGGCGACGCTGGCCGCCATGAAGGCCGCCGGCTACCGTACCGAGACCCCCGATGCCGCCACACTGACGCGCAACCTGCAGCGCCTGCTCAAACCCTTTTACCGCCCCGGTACGGTGGCGGAAGAAATGGATGCGCTGGTGCGCGACGGGCTGGCGGAGCTGATGCCCCTGGCGACCTACAAAAAATGGCTGGCCAGCTTACCCGAGGAGCGACGCGACGCATGGATCGCCTCTGCCGGCCAACCCGACAAGTCGGTGTTTTTGGTGCGGCGCAATGGCGAGGCCTATTTTGCGATTCCCCGCTTGAAGTTGGGCAACATCAGCATCCTGCCGCAGCCGCCGCGTGGTGAGCCCGTGGGCGGCGGGGTGTACGCCAAAAACAAGGAGATTTACCATTCCAGCAGTGCCGCGCCCCCGCACTCCTACATGGCCGGTTACCTGTGGATGCGCGAGCAGTTCAAGGCCGACGCACTCATCCACTACGGCACCCACGGCACACAAGAGTGGTTGCCAGGCAAGGAGCGCGGCCTGTGGGTGTACGACTACCCGCTCATGGCGATTGGCAATGTGCCAGTGATATACCCCTACATCGTCGACAACATTGGCGAGGCGGTGCAAACCAAACGGCGCGGGCGCGCGGTCAACATCAGCTACCAGACCCCGCCTTTTGCCCCGGCCGGTCTGCACTCGGTCCTGACCCAGTTGCACGACGATTTGCACGCCTGGCTGGCGCAGGACACGGGGGCGGTGAAGGACAAACTGCGTGCCCAAGTGGGCGCCACGGTGGTCAAAGAGAGGATTCACCTGGACATGGGCTGGAGCACGGCCCGCATGGACCGTGAATTCTCCGCCTTCATCAACGCGTTGCACGACCATTTGCACGAGCTGGCCCAAACGGCGCAGCCCCTGGGTTTACACACCTTCGGCAAGGGCTCGGACGAACACGGCCAATTGGCGACGGTACTGATGATGCTGGGTGCGCCGTTTTGGGAGGCCACGGCCATCCATGTGGACGGCAACGATCTGGAGGCGGACGAAGCCATCGTGGCCGACTTCAGCAAAATCGCCCAGACCGCGCCTTATAAACTGCTGCGCAAACATCTGGTGGAGCAGGCGCCGACGAACCTGCTCCCGGCCAAGCTGCATGCCATGGTGGAGCAGGGCAAGCGCTGGTTTGCGGATTTGCAGGCCGAGGGCGAAACCCGCGGGCTGCTGGCCGCGCTGGACGGCCGCTATATCCCCACCTCCTATGGTGGCGACCCGGTCAAGAACCCGGACAGCCTGCCCACCGGGCGCAATCTGTATGGGTTCGATCCCTCGCGTGTGCCGACCCAAGCGGCCTGGACGGCGGGCAAGGAAGCGCTGGACAAGCTGGTGGCGGCGCACAAACAAAAGACCGGAATCACACCGTCCAAGTTCACGTTTTCGCTGTGGTCGGTGGAGACCATGCGGCACCAGGGCATGCTGGAGGCGCAGGCGCTGTGGGCCTTGGGTGTAGAGCCGGTGTGGGACACCGGGGGGCGGGTAGTGGATGTGAAACTGGTCCCTCGTAAGGAGTTGGGTCGTCCGCGTATTGACGTGGTGCTGTCGGCCACCGGCCTGTACCGCGACCATTTTCCCAACGCCATGAAGCAACTGGCGCGGGCTGCGCAACTGGCGGCACAGGCCACGGGCGAGGCGGACAACCCCGTGGCGCATAACACCCTGGCGATTTCCCGGCAACTGGCGTCGCAAGGCTGGCGCTCGGATGCCGCCCAAAAGGCAGCTGAGACGCGCATTTTTTCGGGGGCCTCGGGCAATTACGGCTCAGGCCTGGACGATGCGGCTCTAGCCACCGACACCTGGGCCAGCAAAGAAGAGGGCGACCGAAAAATGGCCGAGCTGTACCTGCGCAAGATGCAGTTTGCCTTTGGCCCGGACGAAGCCGATTGGGGCAAGAGCGGTGCCGAACTGGCCAGCGTGGCCGGTGCGGGCGGCGGTGCGGCCCAGGGCAGCAATGGCCGTTTCAACCTGTACGCCGCCCAACTCAAAGGCACCCAGGCAGCGGTGCTGGCCCGCACCTCCAACCTGTACGGCATGCTCACCACCGACGACCCGTTCCAGTACCTGGGCGGCATTTCTTCCGCGGTGCGCTACATCGACGGCAAAGCGCCGGAGCTGTTCATCTCCAACCTGCGCGGTTCGGGTTCGGGCAAGATTGAGGAGGCCAGCGCATTTTTGGCGAAAGAGCTGGCCACCCGCAACTTCCACCCCGGCCATATCCAGGCGCTGATGAAGGAGGGGTATGCCGGCACGGTGCAGATGGTCGACAGCATCAACAACTTTACCGGCTGGACCACGGTGGCGCGCGAGATTGTGCGCGACGACCAATGGCAGGAGTTTGCCGATGTGTATGTGCGTGACAAACACAAGCTTGGTATTCAACAATGGATGGAGCGCGAGAATCCGCACGCCTTGGCGCAGATGATGGAGCGCATGATTGAAATGGCACGCCAGGGCTACTGGCAGGCCGACAGCGCCACTGTGGGCGAGCTGAAAGAGCGTTACAAGGATTTGGCTCAGCGTTTTGATGTGCGCACCAGCAACCAGACCTTCCAGGAATACGTCGGCCTGCCGGGATATGGTTTGGGCCAGTCCGTGGTGCCCGCGGAAACTGTTTTGGCCAGCCCCGCGCAGCGGTCCACAGCCAAGTCGAACCCGGTATCCACTGCGCCGCAGCCCCAGCCAGCCCCGGTGGCGCCCCAGATCGAAGGCATGAAGCTGGAGCGAGTCGTCACCCCTGTGGTGCAGGCGCTCAGTGCCATGTTGTTGCTGGCCCTGGGTTTGCTGTTCATGACACCCGCCCTGGGGGCGTGGCGCCAATGGAGGAAAGTATGAAATTCTGGATTTTTGGCTGTGTGGCCACCAGTCTGCTGGTAGCGGTGGGCGGGGCCCATGCGGCAGACGCGCCCAACGGCGCCCCCCCACAGGCCCTCGATGGCCGCATTTGGGACGTGGCGGCCCGCCAGTTCATCAGCGCACAGGCCGCCTACCAGCGCGCGGCCAGCAGCCGTTATGTGTTGCTGGGGGAAAAACATGACAGCGAAGTGCACCACGCCCGCCAGTTGGACGTGTTGCAGGCCCTGGCCGCGCGTGGCGTGCAGCCTGCGCTGGCTCTGGAGCAGTTTGACGCCCAGCACCAGGTTGCCCTGTCGGCCGCACAAAAATCTGGCACCACGGATGCACAAGCCTTGGCCGATGCGGGCCAGCTCAACCGCGCAGGTTGGCGCTGGCCGATGTACCAGGCGCTGATCGCCTATGCCGCCCAACACCAATGGCCGCTGGTGGCTGCCAACCTGTCCCGCGCACAGGCGCGCGACATCGCCTTGGGCAAGCTGCAGCCCCAGTTGCCTGTGGCCGATGCTGCGCAACAGGCGCTGGTAGAAGGCGATGTGGTGCAGGGCCACTGCGGCCAGCGCCCCGAACCGGCGCGCTTGAGCGGCATCGTGCAAGCCCAGCGGGCACGCGACCTCCAAATGGCGCAGGCCCTGGACGCCGTGGCAGGCCCCGTGGTCTTAATTGCCGGGGCGGGCCATGTCCGCAACGACCGTGCCGTGCCGCGCTACCTGCTTGAACCCCGGCGTGCACTGGCCATCGCCTTTGTGGAAGTGGAAGACGGTAAACCCACGCCCTTGGATTACGACAGCGCGGGGTTCGATCTGTTGTGGTTTACCGCCGCCACGCCACGCCCGGACCCCTGTGCCACACCCCTCACCGGCTCTGTAGCCACCCCCAACCAAGCCATTAACCCCAAGGAAATGAAATGACTGAAAGCTCCATGATCGAAATCTTTATGTACCAGGTGGGACAGCTGTTTTTGCTGCCCGTGCTGGGTCTGGTGGCGCTGCTCTTTGTGTACGCGCTGTACGCCATGGGCGGCTTTGTGGTGCAGGCGATGCAGCGGCGCAAGGACACGCAAGGACGCGGCTTCCCGCTGCTCAACCACGCGGCGAAGTTCCCGGGGGCGACGGACGATGAGCTGGACCTGTTTGCCCACAAGCTGCTGGAGCCCGAGCGTCTGGCCAGTCGCATTGCCCCCATGCTGGGGCTGGTGGGCACCATGATTCCGATGGGGCCGGCGCTCAAATCGCTGTCGGACGGCAACCTGGCCCAGGTGTCGGGCAGTTTGACGGTGGCGTTTTCGGCCGTGATTCTGGCCTTGATCGCTGCCAGCATCACCTACTACGTGTCCAACGTGCGCCGGCGCTGGTTGGCCGAAGAGCTGGTGAGTTTGCAAAAGGGGCGCCCAGCATGAGCCTGAAGCTGCTGCACGAACCCGAGAACGACGACCCGATTTTGTCGGTGGTCAACATCATCGACATTTTTCTGGTCATCATCGCCGCGCTGCTGATCACTGTGGCGCAAAACCCGATGCTCAACGCCTTCAGCAAGCAAGACGTGACCGTCATCACCGATGCCGGCAAGCCCAGCATGGAGATGATGGTGAAGAAGGGCGAAAAGATCGAACGCTACAAATCCAGCGGCCAAATTGGCCAGGGCGAGGGTGCCAAGGCCGGCACCGCGTACCGCATGAAGGATGGCGGCATTGTCTACGTGCCGGAGTGATTTGAGGCTTTTTTTAGTGCCAAATAGGCCTCTAGCCCTTTAGGGATATGCGCAAGCAGCTATAAAAATAATAGCGTTAGTAGCTCAGCCGTTCGGGGTGCAATTCCTGCAGGATGGTGGTGGCTATCTCTTCGATCGACTTGGTGGTGGTCGACAACCAGCGGATGCCGGTGCGCCGCATCATGGCCTCGGCCTCGTGGATTTCCATTCGGCAGTTCTCGATGGAGGCGTAATTCGAGTTGGGGCGGCGCTCGTTGCGGATCTCGCTTAGGCGCTCGGGCTGAATCGTCAGGCCAAAAATCTTGTCTTTGTGAGGGATCAGCGCTGGCGGCAACTGGCGCCGGTCAAAGTCCTCCGGGATCAGTGGGTAGTTGGACGCCTTTAGCCCGTACTGCATGGCCAGGTAGAGCGAGGTCGGCGTTTTTCCGCTGCGGCTCACCCCCACCAAAATCACGTCGGAATGTTCCAGGTCGCGGTTGCTTTGGCCGTCGTCGTGCGCCAGCGAGAAGTTGATGGCTTCAATGCGGTCCTGGTACTCCTTGCTCTTGCTGGCATCGCTGAAGCGCCCGATGCGGTGGTTCGATTTGAGCTTGAGTTCTTCTTCCAGCGGATGCACAAAGGTGCCAAACATGTCCAGCAGCATCCCCTGGCAGCCGTCTTGGATGACCTTGAGCACCTCCATATTCACCAGTGTGGTGAACACAATAGGTTTGTTGCCATCCACCACCGCGGCGTGGTTGATCTGGCGCACCGCGTGGTGCGCCTTGTCCACCGTGTCAACAAAGGGCAGGCGGATGTGGCGCGCCTTGGCTTCAAACTGGGCCAGGATGGCGTTGCCAAAGGTCTCGGCGGTGATGCCAGTGCCGTCGGATACGAAAAAAACAGAGCGGTGGTGCATGGTGAAGCGATCGGTTGGATTGTCAGTCTTATGAAAGGGCAGACAGTGAATCGGGGTGGGGTTGCGGCGGTTCGGCCCCTACAATGACTGCAATTTAGCGCATTTTGACCCACGCGCCCGCCGGTTTTAAACTCTGGAGCTTCAATATGTCGACACTTTTTAACCCGAACGACCTGGTCGTCCCCTTCGAGCTGCTGCGCATGACCGACGTTGAGTCGGTCGGCGGCAAGAATGCCAGCCTGGGAGAAATGATTTCCCACTTGCCCACCGGCGTCAAGGTGCCAACCGGCTTTGCCACCACCGCGCACGCATTTCGCGAATTTTTGAAATTTGGTGATTTGGCCGAGAAAATCAACGCCCGTTTGTCGAAGCTGGACACCGAAGACGTGCGCGAACTGGCCGTGGTCGGTGCGGAAATCCGTGCCATGGTCGAGGTGCAGCCTTTTCCGCCCGAGCTGGAGCAGGGCATCCGCGCCGCATTTGAAACCCTGAGCTCGGGCAACCGCGATGCCACTTTTGCCGTGCGCTCTTCGGCCACCGCCGAAGACCTGCCCGATGCCTCCTTTGCAGGCCAGCAAGAAACCTTTTTGAACGTGCATGGCATTGACGACATCCTGCACAAAATCCGCGAAGTGTTTGCCTCGCTGTACAACGACCGTGCCATCAGTTACCGGGTGCACCAAGGCTTTGCCCACGAGCATGTGGCCTTGAGCGCCGGTATTCAGCGCATGGTGCGCTCCGATTTGGGCGCGGCCGGCGTGCTGTTCACCATCGACACCGAGTCCGGTTTCTCCGATGTGGTGTTCATCACCTCCAGCTACGGCTTGGGTGAGACGGTGGTGCAGGGCGCCGTCAACCCGGACGAGTTCTATGTGCACAAGCCCATGCTGCGTGCCGGCAAGCGCGCCGTGATCCGTCGCAACCTGGGCTCCAAACTGATCCAAATGCAATTTACGACCGCCGAAGAAAAAGCGGTCGCTGGCAAGTTGGTCAAAACCACCGATGTGCCGACCGAATTGCGCAACCGCTATTCCCTGACCGAAAGCGAAGTCGAACAACTGGCCCGCTACGCGCTGGTGATTGAAGAGCACTACGGTCGCCCGATGGACATTGAATGGGGCAAGGATGGGCTGGACGGCCAGCTCTACATCCTGCAAGCACGGCCAGAAACCGTGAAAAGCCAGGCTGGTAACCAGGCCGAGTACCGCTACAAGCTCAAGGGCAAAGGCACTGTGCTGATCGAAGGGCGCGCTATTGGGCAAAAAATTGGCACCGGCCCGGTGCGCATCGTGCACAACATCAGCGAGATGGACAAGGTGCAGGCCGGTGACATTTTGGTCACCGACATGACCGACCCCAATTGGGAGCCGGTGATGAAACGCGCCTCCGCCATCGTCACCAACCGCGGCGGGCGCACCTGCCACGCGGCGATCATTGCGCGTGAACTGGGCATCCCCGCGGTGGTGGGCTGTGGCCATGCCACCGAAGCATTGAAAGAAGGCATGTTGGTCACTGTGAGCTGTGCCGAGGGCGATACCGGCTTCATTTATGACGGCTTGCTGGAGACCGAGGTGTCGGAAGTGCAGCGCGGCACCATGCCCGAGATTCCGGTCAAGATCATGATGAATGTGGGCAACCCCCAGTTGGCGTTTGACTTCTGCCAGTTGCCCAACGAAGGCGTTGGCCTGGCCCGCCTGGAGTTCATCATCAACAACAACATTGGTGTGCACCCCAAAGCGATATTGGATTACCCCAATGTAGACGCCGATTTGAAAAAAGCGGTGGAGTCCGTTGCCCGTGGCCATGCGTCCCCCCGTGCGTTTTACGTGGACCGCGTGGCCGAAGGGGTGGCCACCATTGCCGCGGCCTTCTGGCCCAAGCCGGTGATTGTGCGGCTGTCCGACTTCAAGAGCAACGAGTACCGCAAGCTAATTGGTGGCAGCCGCTACGAGCCGGAAGAAGAGAACCCAATGCTGGGCTTCCGTGGTGCGGCACGCTACGTCAGCCCTGAATTTGGCGAGGCGTTTGCGATGGAGTGCGAGGCGCTCAAGCGGGTTCGCAATGACATGGGCCTGAACAATGTGCAGGTCATGGTGCCCTTTGTGCGCACGCTGGGGCAGGCCAAGAAGGTCACCGAGTTGCTGGGCAAGCACGGTTTGCGCCGCGGCGAGAACGAGCTCAAGCTGATCATGATGTGCGAGATCCCCAGCAACGCCATCCTGGCTGACCAGTTCCTTGAGTACTTTGATGGCTTCTCGATTGGCTCCAACGACCTGACCCAGCTCACGCTGGGTCTGGACCGGGATTCCGGTCTGGCCGTGCTGGCTGCCGACTTTGATGAACGTGACCCAGCCGTTAAGGCGCTGATTAGCTTGGCGATTGCCGCGTGCAAACGCCAAGGCAAATATATCGGCATTTGCGGCCAGGGCCCCAGCGACCACCCTGACTTTGCGCAATGGCTGGAGGCCGAAGGCATTTCTTCGATCTCCCTCAACCCGGACTCCGTGATCGCAACCTGGCAGCAACTCGCCATCAAATGATGGGGGTGGCCAACACGCGCCAATGGCGCCTGCATGCAGGACTATTGGCGCTGTGGTTTGCGGTGTCTTTTGGTGTTGTTTTTTTCGCGCATGACCTGCAAATGGTCGTCGCGGGTTGGCCCTTGGGGTTCTGGTTCGCGGCGCAGGGTTCTGTGCTGGTCTTCATTGCGATTGTGGTGGTGTTTGCGTGGGTTGCCAACCGCCGTGAAGCCCCCGAGCCGGGGTTCGATCAGGCCGCCTACCGCATGAGCAGTCGCAAGTTGCACAAGCGGTTTGCCGTGTACGTGGCTTGCCTGTTGCTGTTCTTGCTGGGGCTGGCCTTGGCCGAGCGAGACGGTTTGTCCAAGGCTTGGGTGGCCGGCATTTTCCTGTCCGCAACGCTGGTCATGTATGCCTTGATCGGTGTCCATGGGCGCACGGCGGATGCCGCGGAATACTACGTGGCAGGGCGGCGTATTCCCGCGGTGTACAACGGCATGGCCACTGCGGCAGACTGGATGAGCGCCGCCTCCTTCATTAGCCTGGCTGGTGGCTTGTATTTGCAGGGTTTCTCCGGTTCCGGGGCGCAGCCGGGCGGTCTTGCGTATGTGCTGGGCTGGACCGGTGGGTTTTGTCTGGTTGCCCTGCTGGTGGCACCCTACCTGCGGCGCATGAACTTGTACACCGTGCCGGATTATTTTGCGGTGCGCTTCGGGGGGCGCTGGCCCCGCATGATCGCCGCCCTGGCGGCAGTTCTGTGCTCATTTACCTATGTCGTCGCGCAAATTTACGGAGTCGGGCTGATTACGTCGCGCCTGACCGGAGTTCATTTCGAGATCGGTATTTTGTTGGGCCTGGGCGGTGTGCTGGTGTGCTCGTTTTTGGGCGGGATGCGGGCAGTCACATGGACGCAGGTGACGCAGTATGTGGTGATTATTCTGGCTTTTTTGATTCCGGTGTCCTGGCTGTCTTACAAGCAAATTGGCAACCCGTTTGCCCCGCTGGCCTATGGCCAGCAACTGCAAAAGATCGCGGTAATGGAGCAGCAATTGATCCACTCTCCCTTGGAGAAGCAGGTCACCGACGAATATGCCCGTCGGGCCCGCGCGTTCGAGAAGAAGTTGTTGGACGTGGATGCATCGCTACAGGCTGAGCGGCAAGAGTTGCGCAGCAGGTTGCGTGCATTGGACTCCGAAAAAGTCGAGGATGAGCGGGTCAATGCGCTGCGCCGCGAATTGGCTGCGCTGCCCAAGGATGTCAACACGGCGCGCGAGCGTTGGACCCGGGCCGTCGCTGACAATCTGGCAATGGCCAGCCCCTTGGGCGGCATGCCTGCCCATGCCACTCCGTTTGCGGGCGACCCGTCTGGATCGGCTTCACAAAAACAGGAGTTTGAGGCCTCCCGGCTCAATTTCTTGGCCATGATGTTTTGCCTGATGGTGGGCACTGCGGGGCTGCCGCATTTGTTAACCCGCTACTACACCACGCCCACGGTGGCAGAGGCGCGCAGCTCGGTGGCGTGGTCTTTGCTGTTTATTGCTTTGCTCTACCTGTCGGCCCCAGCTTTGGCGGTCTTGGTCAAATATGAGGTGATGGCGCACTTGGTTGGTCAACCCTTTGGCGATCTGCCCTCTTGGGTGGCACAGTGGGCAAGAGACCCCGCACTATTGATGGTGGCGGACGTCAACGGCGACCATATTTTGCAGTTCGCGGAGTTGAAGATCGGCGCTGATCTGGTGATGCTTGCAACGCCAGAAATTGGTGGCTTGCCGTATGTGGTGTCGGTTCTGGTGGCGGCGGGTGGCCTGGCTGCGGCGCTCTCCACTGCGGATGGCCTGTTGCTGACGATCGGCAATGCGCTGGCCCACGATGTTTATTTTGATGGGGATGGCGACAAGGCGCAGGCAATGCGGCGCGTCATGTGGTCGAAATTTGCGTTACTGGTTGTGGCGCTCATTGCCGCCTATGCCGCGGCACAGCGACCCGCAGGCATTTTGTACCTGGTTTCTGCATCCTTCTCCATGGCGGGCGCGGCCTTTGTTCCCGTCATGGTGCTCGGGATTTTTTGGCCTGGTACAACGCGTTCTGGGGCGGTCGGCGGCATGCTGGCCGGGCTTGGTGTGACGGTGTATTACATGGTCGTCAATTTGCCTAGCGTTCGGGCGGCCTTCGATCTAAGTGGGGACGGACTTTGGTGGGGCATTCAGCCTGTTTCGGCTGGTGTGTTTGGTGTTGCCGCGGGCTTGGTTGTCGCGGTGGTTGTGAGTTTCTTGACACAGTCGCAGTCCACTGGCGATGCGCACGCCAATGAGGTGATTGCGGACCAGCGCCACGCCGGGTTATAATCGCGGGCTTCGCCTTGCCGTACCTCAATTAGACGCTGAGGGCGGCTTTTTCTTACCTGTATTGAACAGGTTATCCATAAGGAGTATCAATGCGTCATTACGAAATCATTCTCATGATCCACCCGGATCAGAGCGAGCAAGTTCCTGCGATGCTGGAGCGTTACAAGGGCATGATCACCGCTGGCGGTGGAAAAGTGCACCGTGTAGAAGATTGGGGTCGCCGCCAGTTGGTCTACATGATCAACAAATTGGCCAAGGCCCACTACCTGTGCGTCAACATCGAAGCCGACCAGGCCGTGATGTCCGAACTGGAACATGCGTTCAAGTTCAACGATGCCGTGTTGCGTCACCTCACCGTGTTGAAGAAAAAGGCCGACACCGGTCCTTCTTCCATGATGAAGACGGTTGAGCGCGAAGATGCGCGTAAGACACAACAGGCCGAGTACCAGTCTTAAGACGGTATTTGCCATACGGGAGTGCGTGCGAATTTACTTGTATTAAGTGCATGTATTGCAGAGGCTGAGTCCCTGCGCTACACGCCAGCTGGTTTACCCGCCCTTAATTTGCGACTCGAACACGAGTCCGAAGTGATGGAAACAGGGCAAGCCAGGCAAGTAAAGGCAGCAGTCAAAGCGGTGGCTTTTGGTGCATTGGCAGAGCGGCTTGCAAAGCAAGCTATCGGCAGTGACTGGAAGTTCAGCGGTTTTGTAGCAAACCCCCGAAACGGCAAGCACGTTGTGTTTCACATCCAAGAATTTAGTCAAAATTAATTTCAAGAGGTCCTCATGGCCAGTTTCAAAAAATTCAACAAAGACAAGCGCCCTAAGCGTCCAGCTCAGAACTTGTTGTTCAAGCGCAAGCGATTTTGCCGCTTCACGGTAACCGGCGTCGAAGAGATCGACTACAAAGATATCGACACTTTGCGCGATTTCATCGCTGAAAACGGCAAGATTATTCCTGCACGTTTGACCGGCACCCGCGCAATTTTCCAGCGCCAACTTAACACCGCTATCAAGCGCGCTCGCTTCCTGGCGATGTTGCCTTACAGCGACCAGCACAAGATCTAAGGAGTACAACCATGCAAATTATTCTGCTCGAAAAGGTTGTTAACCTGGGTGACCTCGGCGAAATCGTCAAAGTTAAAGACGGTTATGCGCGTAACTTTTTGATCCCTTCTGGCCGCGCACGCCGCGCTACGGAAGCTGCCAAGGCAGCTTTCGAAGTGAAGCGCGTTGAGCTGGAAAAGGCCGCAGCTGCCAAGTTGGCCGAATCCCAAGCCTTGGGCGCAAAGCTGGGTGGCACCACCATCAAGCTGACCCAAAAGGCCGGTGTGGATGGTCGTTTGTTTGGTTCCGTGACCAACGCCGATATCGCTGATGAGTTGACCAAGACGGGTTATAAAGTTGCCAAGTCGCAAGTGCGTATGCCTAACGGTCCGATCAAGGTCGTGGGTGATAGCACCGTTAGCGTGTCTTTGCACACCGACGTGGCAGTGGATATCACGGTTTCCGTGTACGGCGAAACCGCCTAAATCGGTTCCTTCAGGCCGGGCTTGCTAACGCAAGTCCTGCCAAGGTCCCCAAAAAGCCGCGAGGGTAATTCCTGGCGGCTTTTGTCATTTTGGGCACCAGTTATCCCGCCATTTACACAGCTTGCCCACAGCATCTTCCCGGCTTATACCCAGCCTTTCACTCGACGCACACAGCTTGGCGGCGTAGCATCAAGGGCTCCAAGGAAACCACCATGTCAGCCGTATTTACCCCTCCAGAAGACTTTGTTCAAGACCGCCAGATTGCCCAACTGCGCATTCCGCCTCACTCCATAGAGGGCGAATCCAGCGTTTTGGGTGGCCTGTTGTTGGACAACAGCGCCTGGGACCGGGTGGGTGATATTTTGATCGATGGGGATTTTTACCGCTACGAACATAAGCTGATCTATGCGGCCATTGGTGCTTTGGTCAATGCCAACAAGCCCGCCGATGTGATCACCGTGTTCGAGCACATGCAAAGCCAAGGCAAGGCAGAAGAAGTGGGTGGTTTGGCCTACTTGAACTCGCTGGCCCAGTATGTTCCCAGTGCCAGCAACATTCGGCGCTATGCGGAGATTGTCCGTGACCGCTCGACCTTGCGCAAGTTGGTGAGCGCCAGTGACGAGATTGCCACCAATGCCTTCAACCCCAAAGGCCGTCCGGTCGCTGACATCGTCGACGAGTCGGAACAAAAGATTTTCAAAATCGGTGAGCAGGGAAAGCGCAACAAACAGGGCTTTCAGGCCATGGATTCGCTGGTGGTCAATTTGCTGGACCGCGTCCAGGAAATGGCCGACAACCCCAATGATGTAACCGGGGTGCCTTCCGGTTTTTATGACCTGGACCGCATGACGGCGGGTTTGCAGGCTGGCGACCTGATTGTGTTAGCCGCACGTCCATCCATGGGAAAAACCGCATTTGCCATCAATATTGCCGAGCACGTCGCCTTGAACGAAGGCCTGCCGGTCGCGGTTTTTTCCATGGAAATGGGTGCCGCCCAGTTGGCGGTGCGTATCGTCGGCTCTATTGGAAGAATTGACCAAAGTCACTTGCGCACCGGTAAGTTGACGGATGAAGAGTGGCCACGGCTGTCAGAGGCCGTGGAGCGTTTACGCACCATTTCCTTGCATATTGACGAGAGCGCCGGTCTCACCTCCAGCGAATTGCGCGCCAATGCGCGACGCCTCTCCAGGCAGTGCGGAAAGCTTGGTTTGATCGTGGTGGATTACTTGCAACTGATGAGTGGCAGCGGTGGCGATGGCGAAAACCGTGCAACCGAGTTGGGTGAGATCTCCCGAGGTTTGAAAATGCTGGCGCGTGAGCTTCAGTGCCCGGTGATCGCCTTGTCCCAGCTGAATCGAAGCGTAGAGCAGCGCCCGGACAAGCGCCCGATGATGAGCGATTTGCGCGAATCAGGCGCTATCGAGCAGGATGCCGACATCATCATGTTCATTTACCGCGACGAGTACTACACCAAAGACGCTTGCAAAGAGCCCGGTGTGGCGGAGATCATTATTGCGAAACAGCGTAATGGTCCCACCGGTGTGGTCAAACTGGCCTGGCTTCGAAACATCACCAAGTTTGAAAGCCTGGCAAGCGGCGGCGGTGGAGATTACTAGTAAACGACAGGCGTAAAAAAAAGCCAGATGCCAAATTGGCATCCAGCCCCCGTAGAATATGCGTGAGCAGCTATTATATTTATAGCACTTCGCTGGCAAAGTCGGCCAGACGCGAGCGCTCACCGCGTGCCAGCGTGATGTGTCCACCATGCGGCCAACCCTTGAAACGGTCCACCGCAAAGGTCAGACCGGACGAGCCTTCGGTGAGGTAGGGCGTGTCGATCTGGGCCAAATTGCCCATGCAAACGATCTTGGTGCCGGGGCCTGCACGTGTGATCAGCGTCTTCATCTGTTTGGGCGTCAAGTTCTGGGCTTCGTCGATGATGACGTATTTGTTCAGGAAGGTGCGCCCACGCATGAAGTTCATGCTCTTGATCTTGATGCGGCTGCGGATCAACTCGCTGGTGGCGGCACGGCCCCATTCGCCAGCGTTGGTGTCGGTTTTGCCCAGTACTTCCAGGTTGTCGTCCAGCGCGCCCATCCAGGGCCCCATTTTTTCCTCTTCGGTGCCAGGCAAGAATCCGATGTCTTCACCCACGCTGACCGTGGCGCGGGTCACAATGATTTCGGTGTAGCGCCGGTCATCCAGCACTTGCGTCAGGCCAGCCGCCAGAGCCAAAAGGGTCTTTCCGGTGCCGGCGGTTCCGGTCAAGGTCACGAAGTCGACTTCCGGGTCCATCAACAGGTTCATCGCAAAATTTTGCTCCCGGTTGCGGGTGGTCACACCCCACACGGCGTTTTTCATGTGGGTGAAGTCGCGCAGGGTTTTGAGCACTGCCGTGTTGCCACGAATTTCGGTGACCCTGGCATACAAACTGGGTTCCCCGGGTGATTCGAAGTAGACGAACTGGTTGATCAGCATATTGGGGACCGCTGGACCGGCCACCTTATAGAAGGTGTGCTGGCCTTGCTGCCAGCTTTCAACCGCCTGCCCGTGTGTGGCCCAGAAGTCGGTTTGCAGTGCCATTGCGCCTGAGTACAGCAAATCGCCGTCTTCCAGCGTTTTGTCGTTCTGGTAGTCGTCGGTGGCCAGTCCTAGCGCACGCGCCTTGACCCGCATATTGATGTCTTTGGAAACCAGCACGACCTCACGTGGGGCATAGGTTTTTCGCAGGGCTTCCACGACACCCAAAATCTGATTGTCGGCTTTGCCTTGGGGCAGGCTGGTGGGTAGGGAATAGTCCAGCGGCTGGGTTTGGAATAGCAACTTCCCGCCCGCCTCGCGGTGCCCGGTGCTGGCCAGGAGAAAGCCCGCAGAGATGTCGGCACCCGGGGTTCCCGCGAGTGCATCCAGCGTGCGGCTGGTTTGGCGCGCATTGCGGGCGACCTCGGTCATGCCCTTTTTGTGCCCGTCGAGTTCTTCCAGCACGATCATGGGCAGGTAGATGTCGTGTTCCTCAAAGCGGAACAGGCACATCGGGTCGTGCATCAACACGTTGGTATCGAGCACAAACAACTTGGTTGGCCCGGTCCGGGCAACTTTTCTGGCGCGGGCGGGTGGACGAGCCGTGGCCACTGCAGCGGCGCGTGTCTCCACTTGCACCATCGGCAGGTTTACGGGTTCCTTCAGCAATGCGGATACCGGTGCTGCTTTCCGTATGCCGTGCTTTGCCGGTGCCGTGGCTTCAACGTCTGCTGACGTTCGCCCGCTTGGCGCCATCGTGACGACTTCTTGCTTGCGCGCTGGTCGGGCGGCACTGCGGTGTGGCACATCAAATGCCTTGGCGGAAAGCTGGTCGGCGCGTTTGCTGGGGGCGGTTGGCAATGGCATAGTTTGGAGTTTGGGTTAAAAGAAAAGGAAAATATGAATCGCAAAAACAAAAAAGCCGCCTTGAGCCAAGGCGGCTTTTTCAGGGTGAGCGGTTGTGGTGTTTACCGGCATGAAACTCATTATGCATGAGCTAGGTGATGGGTTTATGTCACTGCTGCCAAAACGCCGCATTCACATTAAGCGGCTTTCTTCAGTGCCTTCACCGCGGTCAGAACATCGTCCACATGGCCTGGGACTTTGAGTCCACGCCATTCTTCTTTCAGCAGGCCATCGGCACCGATCAGGAAGGTGCTGCGCTCAATGCCCTTGACCTTTTTGCCGTACATGATCTTGTTTTTAACCACGCCGAACATGTGGCACATTTTTTCCTCTGTGTCAGCGATCAGCTCGAAGGGGAGTTCGAGCTTGGTTTTGAATTCATCATGGGACTTCATGTTGTCGCGAGACACGCCGTAAACGGTCGCCCCCGCTTTGACAAAATCTTTGAATTTATCCCTGAATTGCATTGCTTCGGTAGTGCAGCCTGGCGTGTTGTCCTTCGGGTAGAAGTACAAAATCATTGTTTTTCCAACGTGGTTGGTATTGGTTACCTTGATGCCACCGGTTGCATTGGCTTCGAATTCGGGGAGGGGTTTGTTGACAACGATCGCCATAGGGTGTTTCAGTCTCGCGTGCTGGATGTGTCAGTCAAAGGTCAGTCTTAGTTAAGGGGCATGAAAAGTGACAGGTTTCATTGGCCCTCGACATCAACCGACGATTTTACTCTGAAAATACATTCAGACCTCGCCCCAGCCCAGACTCATAACAAAAGCGCCGCGACAACCCTTCGACCCTCACCCGTGAGAAAGTTATAGGTACGACAGGCCGCTTGGGTGTCCATGGTCTCGACCCCGATGCGCCGCGCATACAGCGATTCAAGCCATTGTGGTTGCGGAAAGCGCAGGCTATCACCGCTGCCAAAGAGGATTAACTCCGCATCCATGGATGCCAGTTGTACAAAGCGACTGGCCTGCAATTCGTCAAAGCGGGCGCAATCCCAGGCAAAACACCCGGTGGTGGAGTTGATGATGATGCTGGTGTTGAACACTTCACCGTTCACAGCAACCCAGCCGGGCCCATAGCTGGTGACGGTTGGCCCTTGAATGGCGTCTGGAAGGAGTTTCATGGGTCAATGGGCTCTAATATGGATGCGCCAACGCAATGATTGCGCGCGGAACTGTGGTCAAATTATAGGTTTCGCCCAGTGCTCTTGACTCTCGGAGGGACTTTGAGAACCATTCATAAATCTGCCAAGCTGGCAAACGTGCTCTATGACATTCGTGGCCCCATCATGGACGCCGCCCGTCAAATGGAGGACGAAGGCCAGAAGATCATCAAGCTGAACCTCGGTAACCTCGCGGTGTTCGGCTTCGATGCGCCCGAAGAAATTCAACAGGACATGATCCGTAACCTGCCCAACTCGGCCGGCTACTCGGACAGCAAGGGCATTTTTGCTGCGCGCAAGGCGGTGATGCACGAGACCCAAAAGCAAGGCATTGCAGGCGTTACCCTGGACGATATCTATTTGGGCAATGGTGCCAGTGAACTCATCACCATGGCCACCAACGCGCTCTTGGACGCTGGCGACGAGTTGCTGCTGCCCATGCCCGACTACCCGCTGTGGACCGCTGCGACCAGTCTCGCCGGCGCCACGCCGGTGCATTACCTGTGCGACGAAGCCAATGGCTGGATGCCCAACCTGGACGACATCCGCGCCAAAATCACGCCGCGCACCAAGGGCATCGTCGTCATCAACCCCAACAATCCGACCGGCGTGCTGTATTCCGATGCGCTGCTGAAAAGCATCGTGCAGATTGCCCGCGAACATGGTTTGGTGATCATGGCCGACGAGGTTTATGACAAGGTGCTGTACGACGGCGTCAAACACACCGCGCTGGCGTCCCTGTCGACCGATGTGCTCACGCTGACCTTTAATTCGCTCTCCAAGAGCTACCGCTCCTGCGGTTACCGTGCCGGCTGGATGATTGTGTCGGGGGACAAACGGGCGGCGACCGATTACATCGAGGGCCTGAACATGCTCTCCAACATGAAGCTGTGCTCCAACGTGCCCGGCCAATGGGCGATCCAGACGGCGCTGGGCGGCTACCAGAGCATCAATGACTTGGTGTGTGAGGGCGGCCGGCTGCGCCGCCAGCGCGACTTGGCCTATGAGCTGATCACCGCTATTCCCGGGGTGAGCTGTGTCAAGCCGAGTGCGGCCCTGTACATGTTTCCCAAGCTAGACCCCAAGGTGTACCCGATTGCGGATGACCGGCAGTTCTTTCTTGAGTTGCTAAAGGAAACCCGCGTCATGCTGGTGCAGGGCACCGGGTTCAACTGGCGCCAGCCGGACCATTTCCGGATTGTGTTTTTGCCGCACGAAGACGATTTGCGTGAGGCCATCAACCGCATTGCCAAATTTCTGGAAAGCTACCGCAAGAGCCATGGCTCGCATACCGCGCAAGCAACTGCATCTGCTATCAAATTGGTAGCTGCTCGCGCATGATCCATAAGGGCTAGGGCCCTGTTTTACTTAGAGAATTTATGAAATCGATACAAGTTGGCCTGTTGGGCATTGGCGTGGTGGGCGCGGGTACTTTCAATGTGCTCAGACGCAACCAGGAAGAAATTGAACGCCGTGCAGGCCGTGGCATTGAAATCACCATGGTGGCCGACTTGGACGTCGCCCGCGCCAAAGCGGCGGTGGGCGAAGGCGTGACCGTAGTGGCCGATGCCCGTGCGGTGATTGCCAACCCCGACATTGACATCGTGATCGAATTGATCGGCGGCTACGGCATTGCTAAAACTCTGGTGCTGGAAGCCATTGCGGCTGGCAAACACGTGGTGACCGCCAACAAGGCCCTGCTGGCCGTGCATGGCACCGAGATTTTTGCGGCCGCCTCCGCCAAGGGCGTGATGGTGGCGTTTGAAGCCGCGGTGGCCGGTGGTATCCCCATCATCAAGGCGCTGCGTGAAGGTTTGACCGCTAACCGCATCCAATGGATTGCCGGCATCATCAACGGCACCACCAACTTCATCCTGTCCGAGATGCGCGACAAGGGCCTGGACTTCGGCGTAGTGCTGAAAGAAGCACAGCGCCTGGGCTACGCCGAAGCCGACCCGACCTTTGACATCGAAGGTGTGGACGCCGCCCACAAGGTCACGCTCATGTCGGCGATTGCCTTTGGCATTCCCGTGCAGTTTGACAAGGCCTATGTGGAAGGCATCACCAAGCTGGGCGCGGCCGACATCAAATACGCCGAGCAACTGGGCTACCGCATCAAGCTGCTGGGCATTACCAAGCGCACCGACAAAGGCATCGAGCTGCGGGTGCACCCCAGCCTGATCCCGGCCAAGCGGCTGATCGCCAATGTGGAAGGCGCCATGAACGCCGTGGTCGTCAATGGCGACGCGGTCGGCACCACGCTGTACTACGGCAAAGGCGCCGGCTCCGAGCCCACCGCCAGCGCGGTGATTGCCGATTTGGTGGACATCACCCGCCTGCACACGGCCGATGCGGCGCAGCGCGTGCCGCACCTGGCGTTCCAGCCCGGCTCCATGAGCGATACCCCGGTTTTGCCGATGGGCGATGTGGTGACCAGTTACTACCTGCGTCTGCGGGTGGCCGACCAGGCCGGTGTGCTGGCCAAAGTCACGGGCATTCTGGCTGCTGCCGAGATCAGCATCGACGCGGTGCTGCAGCGCGAAGCGGATGAAATCGGCGGCGAGGGCACAGGACCGAACGGGACGCGTGGCATCCCCCAGACCGACCTGATCATCCTCACCCACGATTGCGTGGAGTCCCGCATGAATGCAGCCCTGACCCAGATGCAGGCGTTGCCTACGGTGCTGGAGCCGATCACCCGCATCCGCAAGGAAGAGTTGGCCTGATGAAATACCTGAGCACCCGGGGCGCCCCAGAGCGCAAGCAGTTTTGCGAAATCCTGCTCGAAGGCCTGGCGCCGGATGGCGGCCTGTATTTGCCCGAAGCCTACCCGCAGGTGAGCGACGCCACCTTGGCTGAATGGCGCAAGGTCTACCACGAGCAGGGCTACGCAGCCTTGGCGTTTGAGATTTTGTCGCTCTACATTGACGACATCCCGGGGGCCGACCTGCGCGCCTTGTGCGAAAAGACCTACACCGCGGCCGTATTCGGCACCGGTGAGATCGTGCCTTTGCGCCACCTGGAAGACGGTTTGTGGATCGAAGCCTTGTCCAACGGCCCCACGCTGGCCTTCAAGGACATGGCCATGCAACTGCTGGGCAACCTGTTCGAGTACGAGCTGGCGCGGCGCGGCGAAGAGCTGAATATTTTTGGCGCCACCAGCGGTGACACCGGCAGCGCGGCCGAATACGCCATGCGCGGCAAAAAGGGCGTGCGCGTGTTCATGACCAGCCCGCATGAACGCATGAGTGCCTTCCAGCAGGCGCAAATGTTCAGCCTGATGGATGCCAACATCTACAACATCGCCATCAAAGGCGTGTTTGACGATTGCCAGGACATGGTCAAGGCGGTTAGCAACGATCTGGAATTCAAGCGCAAGTACAAAATTGGCACCGTCAACTCCATCAACTGGGCCCGTTTGCTGGCCCAGGTGGTGTACTACTTTGCTGGTTACATCCAGGCGACGGAGGCCCCCACGCTCCCCGCTGCGCGTGGTTCGCTGTCCCCCGAGGGGGCTGATTCGCCTAGGGGCGGCCCGTCGGCGAATCCCAACGTTCAAAAAGTCAGCTTTGCCGTGCCCAGTGGCAATTTTGGCAATGTCTGCGCCGGCCATGTGGCCCGCATGATGGGCCTGCCCATCGACAAATTGGTGGTTGCCACCAATGAAAATGACGTGCTCGACGAGTTTTTCCGCACTGGTGTCTACCGCGTGCGCGGCAGTGCCGATACGCATGAGACCTCCAGCCCGTCGATGGACATCTCCAAGGCCAGCAACTTCGAACGTTTTGTGTTCGACCTGCTGGGCCGAGACGGCGCACGCACCAAGGCGCTGTTTGCCGATGCCTTGGCCAAAGACGGCAAGTTTGACCTGAGTGCGGACCCGGCCTTTGCCCGAGCGGCCAGCCGTTACGGCTTTGTCAGCGGCAAGAGCACCCACGCCAACCGGCTGGACACTATCCGTGACACCTGGCAGCGCCATGAGGTGATGATTGATACCCACACGGCAGACGGCCTGAAAGTGGCGCTGGAATACCGCACGGCCGATGTGCCCATGGTGGTGCTGGAAACCGCGTTGCCGATCAAGTTTGCAGCGACCATCGTGGAAGCGCTGGGGCGCCAACCCGAGCGGCCGCCCAAATTCGACGGCATCGAAGACCTGCCCAAGCGCCTGCTGGTGATGGATGCCGATGTGGACGCCATCAAAGTGCTGATTGCCCGGGAATGTGGCTACTGAGCAGTTTAAGTGCCAAATAGGCCTCTAACCCCCGTGGATAGTGCGCAAGCAGCTACGTAATTTATAGCAAATAGAGGCTGATGGCATGACCGTTTCACCGCGCACCCCGCTCAAAGCCCTGGATGATGCCCTGCAGTTATTGCTCGGGCATGCCCAAGCCTTGCAAGAATTCGAGTCCGTTCCCACCGGCGAGGCGGATGGCCGGGTGCTGGCACAAGACGTGGTCTCTGGTCTGCATGTGCCCCCGCAAGACAACAGCGCTATGGATGGGTACGCACTGTGTTGTGCGGAGGTGCACGACCTTGGTCCGGAGTTTTCGGTCTCCCAGCGGATAGCCGCCGGCACGTCGGGTATTGCCCTGCAGCCCGGCACCGTGGCCCGCATCTTTACCGGCGCGCCAGTGCCACCCGGTGCGGACGCTGTGGTCATGCAGGAAGACTGCACCGTGCTTGCGGTTGCCGATGCCAATGCTGCTGACCATTCGCACTCCGATGGTTTGCCGCGCGTGCGGGTGAACTCCCTGCCGTTGCCCGGTCAGTGGATTCGCCGCGCTGGTGAAGACGTGGCGCAGGGCGATGTGGTGTTGGCCAAGGGCCGCCGCCTGGGGCCTGCCGAATTGGGCCTGGCGGCCAGCGTTGGTCTGGCCCAGTTGCTGGTGGTGCGCCGTCCTCGCGTGGCTTTGTTTTCTACCGGCGATGAGCTGGTGATGCCCGGCACCGTGGCGCCGCAGGACATGAAACCCGGCGCTATTTACAACTCCAACCGTTTTTTCCTCAGTGCGCTGCTGCGCCGTTTGGGCTGCGAGGTGACCGATCTGGGCATCGTCCCCGACCAGCGCGAGGCCACGGTGCAGGCCCTGCGGGACGCGGCGCTGGCGCACGATGTGATCCTGACCAGCGGCGGCGTGTCGGTGGGGGAAGAAGACCACATCAAGCCCGCGGTGCAAACACTGGGCTCGTTGGATTTGTGGCAAATCGCCATCAAGCCGGGCAAACCCTTTGCCCATGGCCGCATTGGGGCGGCCCACTTTTTGGGTTTGCCGGGCAACCCGGTGTCCAGTCTGGTGACTTTTTGGGTGCTGGTGCGGCCCTTCTTGCTGCGGCTGCAAGGGGTTGCCGATGTTGCTATTAAAACGGTAGCTGCCCGCGCTGATTTTGATTGGCCCCGGGCCGATAAACGCCAGGAGTTTCTGCGCGTGCGGCGCAACGCGGCGGGTGGTTTGGACCTGTTCACCAACCAGAGTTCCGGTGTGCTGACGTCGGCGGTGTGGGGTGATGGTTTGGTTGACAACCCGGCCAATACGTCCATCGTCTATGGTGACACCGTGCGCTATGTGTCTTTTTCGGAGTTGCTGGCATGAAGGTGCAGGTTAAATATTTCGCATCTATCCGTGAGGCGATGGGGGTGCCCGGCGAAGTGCTGGAGACTGTTGCTCCCACCTTGGCGGACTTTCGTGACGAACTGGCAACCCGCGCTGGTCCCGCGGGCCTTGCCTTGGCGCGCGGCCGTGCGGTGCGCATCGCCCTCAACCAGGTCATGAGCGACGAGTCAGTCGCCTTGACCGATGGGGCCGAAGTGGCTTTCTTCCCGCCGGTCACGGGCGGTTGATTTTGCCTGCTACTGCTGTTATCGCTGCTGATATTGCTATTAATTTCGTAGCTGCTTGCGCATTATCCACGGGGGCTAGAGGTTCTTTTGATGCATAAGACTGCCCGCGTTTCGATTCAGACTTCCGACTTTGACCTCAGCGCCGAGGTTCAGGCGCTGCGTGCGCACGATCCGCGGGTTGGTGCGGTGTGCAGTTTTGTCGGCACGGTGCGCGACCGCACCGCCGGAACGCCGGGCAGCATCAGCAGTATGGAGCTGGAGCACTACCCCGGCATGACCGAAAAGTCGATCGAAGCCATGATCGACGCGGCCCACCAGCGTTTCGATATCTTTGGTGCCCGGGTGATCCACCGCGTGGGACTGTTGCAGCCGCTGGACCAGATTGTGCTGGTGGCAGTCACCTCGGCCCACCGGGGTGAGAGTTTTCTGGCCTGCGAGTTTTTGATGGACTACCTGAAAACCCAGGCACCGTTCTGGAAGAAAGAGCAAACGCCCGATGGCGCACGTTGGGTCGACGCCCGCGTGGCCGACGATGTTGCGCTGGCCAAATGGGGCATCGAAGCGCACAACGGCTAGATGGCAGCGGAGCCTGCAAGCCGCGCAAAGTCGGCGTGGCGTTTGTTGATGCACATCAATGCCATCGCGGTCCGCAAGCCTTGAAATTGACTGCACAGCCACAAGCTGCAGGCTAATTCAAAGGAGTTGTATGCGAATCGAGAAACTCACCACCAAATTTCAGGAAGCCTTGGGCGAGGCGCAAAGTTTGGCCTTGGCCAATGACAACCAGTACATTGAACCGGCCCATGTGCTGCTCGCCATGCTCAAGCAAGACGGCGGCCCCAGGGCGCTTTTGCAGCGAGCTGGCGTCAACGTGCAGGGCCTGCTGACAGCCTCCGAAGCCGCCATCAAGAAATTGCCGCAGGTGCAGGGCCATGATCAGGTGACTGTGGGGCGTGACATGGTCTCGCTGCTGCAGGCGGCCGAAAAGGAGTCCATGAAACGCGGCGACCAGTTTGTCGCTGGTGAGTTGTTTCTGCTGGCACTCACCGACAGCAAGCTCGACATCGGCAAACTCGTCAAAGACAACGGTTTGACGCGCAAAAGTTTGGAGACCGCCATTGACGCCGTGCGTGGCGGCCAAAACGTGGACAGTGCCGACGCAGAAGACCAGCGCGAGTCGCTCAAAAAGTACTGTGTTGACCTGACAGAACGCGCCCGCATGGGCAAGCTCGATCCGGTGATTGGCCGCGACGATGAGATCCGTCGTGCCATCCAGGTGCTGCAACGCCGCACCAAAAATAACCCGGTGCTGATTGGTGAGCCTGGCGTCGGCAAGACCGCCATTGTGGAAGGATTGGCCCAGCGCATTGTGGCTGGTGAAGTGCCTGATTCGCTCAAGGGCAAACGCGTGTTGTCGCTGGACATGGCCTCGCTGTTGGCTGGTGCCAAGTTCCGTGGTGAATTTGAAGAGCGCCTGAAAAACGTGCTCAAGGATTTGGCTAAGGACGAAGGCCAGACCATTGTGTTCATTGACGAGTTGCACACCATGGTGGGCGCCGGCAAGGCTGAGGGTGCCATGGATGCGGGCAACATGCTAAAGCCCGCGCTGGCCCGGGGTGAGCTGCACTGCGTGGGCGCCACCACGCTGGACGAATACCGCAAGTACATTGAAAAAGACGCCGCGCTGGAGCGCCGTTTCCAGAAAATTCTGGTGGGCGAGCCCACGGTGGAAGCCACCATTGCCATTTTGCGCGGCTTGAAAGAGCGCTACGAAGTGCACCACGGCGTGCAGATCACCGACCCAGCCATCGTGGCCGCGGCCGAGTTGTCCAACCGCTACATCACCGACCGTTTCTTGCCGGATAAAGCGATTGACCTGATCGACGAAGCAGCCAGCAAAATCAAGATTGAGCTGGACTCCAAGCCCGAGGTGATGGACAAGAAAGACCGTCGCTTGATCCAGCTGCAGATCGAGCGCGAAGCGGTCAAGCGCGAGAAAGACGAAGCCTCGCAAAAGCGCCTGGAGCTGATCAACGAAGAGATCACGACCCTGCAAAAAGAGATTGCTGATCTGGATGAAATCTGGAAGGCCGAGAAGGCCCAGGCACAAGGCTCGAAAGCCATCATGCAAGAGGTGGAAAAGCTGCGCTTCCAGATCAAGGAGCTCACCGACAAGGGGGATTTCAACAAGGCAGGCGAGCTGCAATACGACAAGCTGCCGGAGTTAGAAAAGCGCCTCAAGGACGCACAGGCCCAAGAAGCCGGCAAAGCCCAAAGCGCCAAGGATGGTGGCCGTGCCCAGTTGCTGCGGACCATGGTGGGTGCGGAAGAAATTGCCGAGGTGGTGAGCCGCGCCACCGGTATTCCCGTGTCCAAAATGCTGCAGGGCGAGCGCGACAAGCTCCTGCAGATGGAGGGCAAGTTGCACCAACGCGTGGTGGGCCAGGAAGAAGCCATTGCTGCCGTGTCCAACGCCATTCGCCGTTCGCGCTCGGGCCTGAGTGACCCGAACCGCCCAACGGGCTCCTTCCTGTTCCTCGGCCCAACTGGCGTGGGCAAGACCGAGCTGTGCAAGGCGCTGGCCGGTTTCCTGTTTGACTCGGAAGACCACTTGGTGCGCATCGATATGAGCGAGTTCATGGAGAAGCATTCCGTGGCTAGGTTGATTGGCGCGCCTCCCGGCTATGTGGGTTACGAGGAGGGCGGTTACCTGACGGAGGCCGTGCGCCGCAAACCCTATAGCGTACTGCTGCTCGACGAGGTGGAAAAGGCCCACCCAGATGTGTTCAACGTGCTGCTGCAGGTGCTGGACGATGGCCGCCTGACGGATGGCCAGGGCCGAACAGTGGACTTCAAAAACACTGTGATCGTGATGACCAGCAATATTGGCTCGCACCTGATCCAGAGCATGGTGGGGCAGGACTATGAGGACGTCAAAGAAGCGGTCACTGGCGAGCTGAAGAACCACTTCCGCCCCGAATTTTTGAATCGCATTGACGAGACCGTGGTGTTCCATTCGCTGGATGCAAGCCACATCGCCGAGATCGCCGGTATCCAGATCCAGGTCTTGCAAGAGCGCTTGGCCAAGATGGACTTGACGTTGCAGGTGTCACCGGCTGCGTTGGCCGAACTGGCCAAGGTGGGCTTCGACCCGGTGTTTGGTGCGCGGCCTTTGAAGCGTGCGATTCAGCAGCGCATTGAAAACCCGCTGTCCAAGCTGTTGCTGGAAGGCAAGTTCCTGCCCAAGGACGTGATCCCGGTCGATGTGGACCCAATCCGCTCACCGGGGCAGTTCAGCTTTGAGCGGGGGGTGAACTGAGCTTGAGTGCCAAATAGGGCTCCAAGCCCCGTAGGATGTGCGCAAGTAGCTCCTAAATCAGGAGCGAAAGCAAATACTGATATGTATTGTTAGTAATACATTGTTTTAAAAAAGTATTATTATCCATACATGGATCAATCCTTTCATTTGCAAAAACTAGGGCAGGCATTCAGAGCCATGCGCACCAATCGGGGCTTGACGCAAGAGGCGCTGGCGCGTCTTGCCGGGGTGACGCGGCTCAAGGTGATTGCCATCGAGGCTGGGCGCAGTTCAGTGTCGGTTGAAAGCCACGCCCGGCTGGCGGGGGCCTTGGGGGCGGAGCTGGCCTTGCTGGCGCGCACCCGTCCCACGCTGGATGAGTTGAAAGACTTTCAATGAACGACGCCCACCATCTGCGCGTCAGCACGCCCCAAGGCGAAGCGGGGGAGCTGGCGCAGGAACAAGGGCAATTTTTGTTTGGCTACGGCGGCCCGGCCCACGCTGCTTCGGCGATCAGCCTGACGATGCCGGTACGTAAGGCGCACTATGTCCATGCGGCCTTGCACCCCATCTTTCAGATGAATTTGCCCGAAGGTTTTTTGCTGGAAGAGCTGCAAAACCGGCTTGCCAAAATCGTCAATCTGGACCCGATGCTTTTGCTGGCCTTGTCGGGCGGGCAAGCACCCATTGGGCGCGTGTCGGTGCAATCCGGTTTTGTGAATCCATTTGCCGACGCGCAGGGCAGGGGAGAGCGCTTGAGTGAAATACTGGCCTGGGATGGAACCGAGAGCCTGTTTGCAGAGCTGGTGGACAAGTACATCTACCGCACAGGAATCTCGGGCGTGCAGCCCAAAGTGTTGGTGCCACAGGTGATGGAGCCATCACCCACCAAAGCCACCGTGCGCACGGCGGATCTGATCGTCAAAAGTGGTCGTCAGGAATACCCAGGCCTGGCCGCCAACGAGTTTTTGTGCATGAGCATCGCCAAAGAATCGGGCTTGGAGGTGCCGGAGTTCTATTTGTCCCGAAACCAGGAGCTGTTTGTGATGCAGCGGTTTGACAGAGCGCTGGATGGCACCCCTATCGGGTTTGAGGACATGGCGGCGCTGGCTGGGTTTTCATCCCGTGAGAAATACAAAACCAGCTACACCCATGTGGCCAAGCTGGTCGAGGCGTTTGCCTCTGGAGCGCAGGTCACCCCGTCTTTGCAGGCCTTGTTTGACATGGTGGCGCTGTCGTGCATGGTCGGCAACGGCGATGCACACTTGAAAAACTTTGGCCTGCTCTATACCGACCCCACCACCAGCGACTGTCGCCTGGCCCCCGTGTTTGATGTGGTCAACACCACGGCCTATATCCCTGAGGATGTGCTGGCCTTGGACTTGTGCGGGCAGAAGTCATTTTTCTCAGCCCGGCAGGGACTATTGGACTTTGCCAAGGTGTGCCAGGTGGCCGACCCCCATGACCGGTTGCAGCGCTTGATACTGACGGCAGAATTTGTGATTCAGCGCGAGGCCGAGGTGGCGCAGTCCATCCCCCATGTGGTGACCGCGATCACGCACAGCATCAATATGCTCAAAGAAGTGTTCTTTGATTGAGTGCCAAATGGGCCTCCAGCCCCCGTGGAATATGCGTGAGCAGCTCTTAAATTAGGAGCACGATCTTCTGCTGCCTTGGTTCACCGGATAATCCCGGTCATGTTTACCGCCTTGGGCCGTTTTGTACCCCGACTGACCCTGCAAACCCTCTCCCGGGGCGATGGGCTGCTGGGCCTCAAACCCTTTGGCAAGCTCGGTCCAAGGGGTGACCGCGTCACGGTCGCGCGGGTGGATTGGACTTACCGAAACAGCAGCAGCGGTGCGCGTTGGCAAACCACCGCCCCGACGTCGATTCTGAACAACCGGCCCCCCTCCACCGTTGACGCGATCGATGCGGATGGCCGCGTGGTGCGGCTCCAGCGCGACTTGGGCGCCGAGGCCGACGCTTTGGATGCGGTGTGGGACCTGGGGCTGTGCCCGGTGCCTGCGGACGCATTCCAGTGGCGCAACCCCGAGGGCGAACACACCGTGGGTGACGTCTGGACGCTGGCGCAGGAAGACTACTTTGGTGACTTTTTTGCCGATCAAGTGCCACGCCTTGAATCGGAGGGTTGGGCGGTCGTCGTCATGCCCGGTTTTGCCCATACGCCTGAGCCCGTGCAGGGCTGGAAGCTGCACATCGACAAGCTGCAGTTGCCCGCGCGTGAAGGCGCGTGGCTGCTGAGCCTGGGTATTGAATTGAATGGCCAGACGCTGGACCTGGCGCCCATGCTGGCCGATCTGTTGCGCCGGGATGCTCGCTGGCTGAAAGCGGCCGAGATTGCGGCAATTGATGACCTGGCCATCATCGTGCTGCGAGCGCCCGGCGGCAAGCGCATCGAAGCCCCCGCTGCGCCGCTCAAGGCAATTGTGGGTGCCATGCTGGACCTACTGACCGACCCCCGGCGTGCCTACAGTGCGGCGGGCCAAATCCATTTGGGCAGTTGGGATGCGCAGCGTCTGGATGCCCTGCGCACCGGGCTGTTGGATGCCCAGCCTGGGGGGCCGCATAACGCCTGGCAGCTAAAAGGTGAGGAAGGGCTGCACAGCCTGGCCCAGCGCCTGCAAACCATTGGTGTACCGCAACCCGTGAACGCGCCGGATGGACTGACCGTGCAACTCCGGGCCTACCAGTTGGAAGGCTTGGCGTGGTTGCAGTATTTGCGCGCGCAAAACCTGGGCGGCATTCTGGCCGATGACATGGGCTTGGGCAAGACTGCCCAGGCCCTGGCGCATATCCTGCTGGAGAAGCAGGCGGGTCGGCTGGACCTGCCCGCCCTGGTGGTGTTGCCAACGTCATTGGTGTTCAACTGGCAGCTGGAGGCCCAGCGCATGGCGCCTTCGCTGCGGGTGCTCACCCTGCAGGGCCCCGCCCGTTCGGAAGACTTTGCCCGCATGGCCGAGCATGATCTGGTGCTCACCACCTACCCGCTGCTGTGGCGCGACATTGACGCGCTGGCGGCCCAGCGCTTTCACCTGTTGATCTTGGACGAGGCGCAGATGGTCAAAAACGCCGCTGGCCGCAGCGCCCGCGCGCTGCGCCGCCTGCACGCCCGCCACCCCCTGTGCCTGACCGGCACCCCGCTGGAAAACCATTTGGGTGAGCTGTGGGCGCAGTTCGATTTTTTGATGCCGGGTTTCTTGGGCGATGCCCGCAGTTTTGCCCGCAATTGGCGCAAACCGATCGAAGAAAACGGCGAGACCCTGCGCGCCAAGCTGCTGGCGCAACGGGTCAGGCCTTTTATCCTGCGCCGCCGAAAAATAGATGTCGCCACCGAGCTGCCGCCCAAGACCGAAGCGATCGTCCGCGTGCAACTGCAAGGCCAGCAGCGTGAGCTGTACGAAGGGGTGCGCGCTGCCGCCGACGTGCAGGTGCGCCGCGTGCTCAAACGCCAGAGCTTCCCCGGCGGGCAGATCAGCATTCTGGACGCCTTGCTCAAGCTGCGCCAGGTGTGTTGCGACCCTTACTTGCTCAAAGGCGGCAAGACGCCCGACAGCATGGAACGCGCCAAGCTGGAGTGGTTATGCGATACCTTGCCGATGATGGTGGAGGAGGGGCGCAGGGTGCTGGTGTTTTCTCAGTTCACCGAAATGCTGGAGCTGGTTGCCGACCAGTTGGTGGCGCTGCAGCTGCCCTTTGCAAGCCTGACGGGTAAAACGCTGATCGGTCAGCGTGGGGCGGTGGTGCAGCAGTTTCAAAACGGGCTGGTGCCGATTTTTCTCATCAGCCTGAAAGCCGGTGGTGTGGGCCTGAACCTGACGGCGGCGGACACCGTCATCCACATTGACCCATGGTGGAACCCTGCGGTGCAAGAGCAGGCCACCGCCCGCGCCCACCGGATTGGACAAGACCAGCCAGTGTTTGTGTACCAGCTGGTGGTGGAGGGCAGTATTGAAGAGCGCATGCTGGAGTTGCAGCGGCGCAAGCTGGCCTTGACAGAAGGTGTGCTGGGCTTTGACGGTGCCGGTGCGATCAAATTCAGCGAGCAAGACCTGGGCGCCTTGCTGGCACCGTTGGGGTGAGCCGTTGAAGTTGTGAGTTGCTTCAACTCATACCACTTCAGTAGGCACGAAGCTGACAGCCAGTTTTCCAGAAAGCAGTCATTCTGAATTAACTGATTCTTTGAGTTAACACACAGGTAAGGGGCACCGGAGCACCGCAGCTGCGGAGGGGCACCAACAAAGGCCATGAAAATGCCGGAGGCATGGCCTTTGTTGGTGTCCCCTTGACCGCCCAGTTAGGCTGGTGCGCGAAGTGGAACATCGTTCTGGTTCGACTTTTCGGTTTTTGCTTTATTGAATATTGTGCGTTTTCGTTAGGTGTTTTTTTAAATTCTTTAGACTAACCTCTGCTCTACAAATGTGGCAAAACGTGGTGTGAGGCATTCTGGTTTTTTTAAGCTCTGAAATTGAATATTTCAGATCCGGCGCATATGCAGGTGAAATGGTGTTATCTGCCTTGTTTATCTCGCACAGCCGTCCGAGAAGATAGCCGGCGTTGTTTTTTACGTTTAGGAAATAAGCTCCGCTGCTGCCAGTTTCTAATATGCATTCAGTCGATGCATGTTCAGGCATTACCCTAGAGTATCGAATGACCCCGGCTGAGTCACCGTGCGCGGCTTTTGATTCAGACGTGCTGACGTGTTCAGCAGATCCAAGAGGATGCCTTGGGTTTGGCTGTTCATCAATAAAGCATCCGTGTTTAGGCCAGGGCGGACCAAGTGGGCTGTCTAGCCACACGCTGCCACCGTTGTGACGCACAAAAAACACGGCAGCACGACATATTGGGCAACTGGTCAGGTAACAAGCAGATTGCGGCGCGTGGTGATCTTTCGTGAAGTCGGTGAAAGTCCCTCCTGACGAGTTCCCACACGACCCTGTGCTGTGCAAAGGAATGCATCGGCCATTAATGTATCGAAAGGTGACTGTATCGCCGCAATGTGTGCAGAGTGCCATCGGTCTAAAGCGTGATATTTAGTAGCCTAAGGTTTGAGGTAACCGGCTGCGGCGCGAGGCGGGTTGTGAAAAACAAACCACGCTGGTTCCGCAGTCCGGTTGACCGAGATGTTGGGCATATGGCGAATACCAAACACCCAGGAGTTGAAGTAAAAATCCAGTAACCAGAAGTGACAAACCAAGTCGAGATCGGAAATTGAAATTTTTTAAGGGATTTTGCTTGGGCTTGTTGCACCTTATTGGTTATTACAACGATGTCATGTTCTTGAAAATCTGGTTGCGGTGGGCCATACACAAAAAGTACAGCAACCCCAAAACATCAAGCACAAGACCAACGGAGGAAATAATCTGGCTCAGGTAATTGGTTGCCTCTATTGTCTTGACGGATTGAACTCACAACGTAGTGCCTCAGCAGTTACATAGTTGTAGCAACATCCCCCACCGTAAGGTTCTGAGCGTGTTGAGATAATGTACATTCCATTGCCGCCCGCTTTCCCAATACCGTTTCGCACATCCGTCATAGCTTTTTCCATCCCTCCCGTAAGCGGTGCTCCAAAGCCCTCGATCATCCCCACGAAAGAGCAAAACTTCTCTTTTTCATTTGCGGTTACAGGTCTAACTGCTGCACCTTGTTGAGTTAGCTCGATAGTTGCGCACCCGCCCAATAGAAATAGCGATGCAGTAATAGAAAGCAAACGAATTGTTGACATAGAGATATCCTTATTTTCAGACATTAGAGTTAATGTAGATGAACGTATTTCATGCATTTTGTTGCATATAAGCCGCCCAATATTTCTTCCATTTTGCTTGAAGATTTAAGCTGCCCTTGCATGTTGAGCGTTTCGCTTTCGAAGAAGCCCATCATGTACGCCAAAGCCATCTGAAATGCTTCATCATTACCTGTTTCACTAAGGACTTTCCTGGTAAATAATCCATACATATCCGTGTTGTTCAGGTTTGCGGAAAGTACTGCGCAAGACAGGTACTCTCGGGTTAGAGATTTAGCGGCAACCAACCTTTTCATTTCAATAATAGAGGATAGATATTTATTCGAAGCTGGACTCTCTTGAGCTTGTCCCGCTGTTAAGAATAACAAGAAAACGATCGGAATAAAGTGTTTCATGGGAGCGTCCTCATACTATGAAAGTGCAATGCCTAAAATAATGTATACCGCAAAACCTGCGGGATATTCTGGGCGCTGCGGGATAATCTGGCCATGAACTCCTCCTGAAAGTGGCTTGCAGCCTTGCTTACGGCGATTTCATCTGAAATTTATACAGGTATAAAAATCCCGAAAAACCCCGCAGACTATCTTCGAGCAATTTTAGACCCGAATATGCAATTTCTTGCATTTGAGCGCGTCGCATGAACGACTGCTCCCCCCCCGATTCTGATGGTCGAGGCTGGGTTTGTATATCCCCCATTCGGGTGAGTTAGGCGACTGGTTGGTACCGCCCCCAGTGCAGAGGCCAGTTTCAAACTGATGGCGGTGGCTGCGTTTTCTGTCTGCCCTTTTTTAACCGTCACTCGCAACCCTACGGCGTCACCTCTCTTTCAGCGGTTATGAGTCCGCAAAAACTGCAGACAATAGCGCTTTAGACAATGAGGTCCTTGTGAATCAATCCGTTGCCCATCTCGAAGTCATCGCCTCTTTCAGTAGGGCACAGGCGGCCGTCGAATCAGCAGCGAAGGCAACAAAACGCAGGGATTCGTATGCGAAATAGTTGAACGCCTTGCTGGCACCGCTGGGCTGAACTACGGCGCAACCGGCCGCTGCTGTACCAAATCCATGCGTCGGCGTACCTTGGCGGCTTCGTCTGGGGCACCGTCACGCTCGGCGCGCAAGGCTTGCACCCCCAGCCAGGCCAGCAGCGGCCTGCGCCAGCCTTGCGCGGAGGCGGTGTCTACGGCCAGCGCGATCAGTGCGGGGCTGGCTTTGCCGCTCTGCAGCAGCGCGGACGCGGCCACTAATTGAGAAAGAGGATCGCCCATGGCCGCCACGGCGGTGGTGGCTGCATCCGGGGTGAGCGCCTTGGCCGCTGCGCGTTGGGCGGGCGGCAGCAGCTCTATATCCGCAGGCGTTACCTGGCCGCGCAAAAAACCGGCATAGGCGCGTTGCGCCGGTGTGGCGTCGGCCCGCAACGGCGCAAAGCCGGTGCATTCTTCCCAGACCAAACTGGCGGACTTGGCGGCGCACTGCACCAACTCGGCATTGGCCATTAGATCGGCCCGCCCGGTGCTGGACAGTTCTTTGCGCGCCAGCGCCAGCTCGGCGGTGGCGACCCGGTCACGCCCCTGCAGGTAGGCTTGCACGGCGCGCTGCGCCGCAGTGTGTGACTGCACCTGCCAGTCGGCCACTTGCGGCGCGCTGCCACAGGCCACCAAGGCCGCGATCAAGGTAAAAGTCAAAATCAAGGGTGCGATGCGGCCCAAGGCGACGCGGCGCAGGGGTGTGGTGGTGTCGTTCATGGCAAGGTGATCTCCCGGTCGCGTGCAAAAGGCCATTTGCGGTTGATGTCGTCCACCAGCCCTTGCACGTTGCGCAGGCTGGCGTCCACGTCGGCCCGCAAGGCGTCCAGATCGACACTCGCCTTGGCGGCATTGCTGGAAATGGTGGCCGTATCGGCGCTGACCTTCTGTGCGTTGAGCAACACAAGGTCCACCTTTTGCAGGCTGGAGCGCGCTTCCATCAACAAGGATTTGAGCTGCACCACCGTGGCGCGGGTCTCCGGCAATACGCCTTGCTTGCCAAAGACCTGGGTGTCGGCTTTGCCTGCCAAGGCGTTGGCCGTGGCCGCCAAGGTGCTGGCCTGTGCCAGCAGTTGGTTGGCTTTGTCCAGCGTGCCGGTTGGCTCATTGACCCGCCCGGTTAGTGCGGCCAGATGGTCCAGCAACTCACGGGTAGAGGCGATGACTTTGGGCAGCTCGGCACCCACGTCCCCCTGCAAGACGCTGCGTTGGGCGTTGTCGGGCAACGGTGGGTCCGTGGGTATGCCGCTATAGGCCCGCAGATTGGTACCGCCCACCACACTACGCAGCAGGGTAAAGACGCTGCTGGTGCGCAGCCAATGGGCGTCTTTGGCGTTGACCTCCACCTCAATGTGCGCCTTGCCGTCCGGCCCCAAGGCAATGCGCTGCACCCGTCCGATGGGGAAGCCCGAGAACGTCATGTCCATCCCCACTATTACGCCCTCGGAGTCTTCGGCCACCAGCACCAGGTGCCGAGTTTCTTCAAACCAGCCGCGCGCGTACAAAACATACACGCCCGAAATGGCCACCAACAGCGCCATCAAAACCATGAGCAAACGGGCCTTGAGCTGCAGGTGCGGCACATCACCGGGTACGGGTACTTGGCTGTCGGGCGTTGGGGTAAGGGTCATGGGGTTTGCCGGGGCGTTCAGTAGTAGTTGCCAATCAGCGAGATCACTTCTACGCCCAAAACGGCCATGAGCATGCGCACGATGGCCTGCATCTCCACATTGCTGCTCAGTGGGTAGCTGCGGTTCCGGCGCGCCCCTTGCAGCGCCGAGGCCACAGGCACCAGTGACACGGCCAAACAGAAAAGCAGCGTTTTGAACCCAAAAATCAGCACGACCGCCGGGGCCATCACCTGGCCAAACATGCGGGTGTAAGCCGGCAAGGCAGCGCTATTGAAGCCGTGGGCAGCGATATAGGCCATCACCAGCGCTACCAGGCAGCTTTGGGCGGTCAGCGTAATGCCAGCAACCATGCCGGCCACAACGCGGGGCAGTGCTTCGGTTTGCATGGGGCGCAGGCCCTGCATTTGGGCCAGCTCGGTGGCGGCAGGAATGGTGAAGCGCAGGGCAACAAACAGAGCCGCAGCCAGGGGAATGATCTCCAGCACCAGTACCCGTATCACCACTTGCAGCGCAAACTGTGTCAGCCCGTAGGTGGTCGCGGTGGTCAGCACAATGTGCGTGAGCACCACCGTCACAACGGCGCTGAGCAGGCTAAAGCCCAATAAAACAGGTGCCGTGCTGCGGTACACATGCCAGTGCAGTAGGGTGCGATTGGCACCCCGGTAGCTGGACGGGGACAGCGCCAGCACCACCAGCGCCGCGCTTACATTAATGAGGTTCCACCATGCACGCAACCATTGGCCCAGCGCACCAAGTGCGGCAGCGGTTTGGTGTTGGGTGGGAGTGGGCGATACCATGCGGCCATGATAGCCACGCTCGGTGCCTGTGATGAATGACAATTTTCAAGCCAATTCAACATGACCCGACTCATACTCCAGCTCTTGAACGACCAGGTGTGCCAAGTGCTCACGGACCAGGGTGCGCATGTTGGCAACCTGAAATGGATCAATGCGGCCTGGAAATTCAAGGCCCTCGGCTATGACGACGCCGGCGATGTCATCCCCGGCGGTGGGCCGCTCACCGGGCGCCATAACGCGGTGTTTGCCAGCCTGGATGAAGACGAGGTCAATGCGCGCCTGCGCTGACCCAGGGCCTTTGCATACATCGGGCTCAACATGGGCGATGGCAAAGGCAGCAATCCGCCGGGCTTGGAATCACTCCGGTGGGTGCTGGTTGCTATTTGTTTGATAGCTGGCTACGCATATTCTGCGGGGGTTGTAGGCACTTTTTATATGGAATCATCATGGAAACCCTTCCCATCCGCCTAAGCCCCGGCCAAGACTTGCGCACCGCATTGGAGGACGCCGTAACAACCCAAAACTGTCGCGCCGCCTTTGTGCTTTCTGGCATCGGCAGCCTGTGCACTGCGGGTCTGAGGTTTGCCGGTGCCGGGCATCCAGAGCGCCTCACCGGCGATATGGAAATCCTTAGCCTGTCGGGCACGGTTGCGTTTGACGGCACCAATAGCAGCTCGCACCTGCACATGGCCCTGAGCACATCCACCGGTCAGGTGCTGGGCGGGCATGTGGCGGCGGGTTGCATCGTTCGCACCACGGCGGAGGTTTTGCTGGCATTGCTTCCTGAATGGGAGTTTTCCCGGGAGCTGGATGCGGAAACCGGGTTTGACGAGTTGGTGGTGCGGGGGGTAGTCGGAATTCGCTAATAGCGAATGTCAAACACCTGCGGTATGCAAACTGCATATTTAACTTTAGTTTGATATTTGGTGTAATATTTATGCAAACTGCATATTACATATATCGAAAATGAGTTCAACAGGAATCAAGGCACGACTGGCGCAGGCGCAGTGGTCACTTAAGCCGCAAGACTTGGCAATGGCGTTTAAGCTGGTGTGTCTGGCGGGGCAAAGGCTACCCTATGTGGCGCTGGCGCAGGCCATGCATATGTCCCAATTTGAGGCCCATGCCTGCATGGCGCGCCTGACTGGCGCGCGGCTGTTGACCGAAGTAAGTGGCGCGCCTGCATTGGTCATGGCGGCGTTCCGGCCTATGGTGTTGCAGGGGGCAGCTTACTTTTTCCCGGCAGTGCGCGGTGAGATCACCATGGGCTTTCCGACGGCCTATGGTGTGGAGCCACTCAAGTCCAAGGTGCTGTTTGCCGATGAGATGCCGCCCGTGTGGCCGCATGCCGACGGCCCGGTGCGCGGCAGTGTGCTGTTGCCGCTGTACCCGAATTTGCCCTTGGCTGCGGCAAAGGACCCGGCCTTGTATGAGTTGCTGGCCCTGTTCGACGCGTTACGCATTGGCCAGGCGCGTGAGCGTGAAATGGCCCGCAAATTGCTGGAAGAAAGGTTGAGCTGATGGCTGCATTCAAGAACCCCAATCTGGCGATTTTGGAACTGGTGGCACAGGCGCTCGGCCCGGTGTGTGAGCGCGTGATTTTTGTCGGTGGTTGTGCCACGGGCTTGCTGCTCACGCGGGAGCGACCGGACCGCATCCGTATCACCGAAGACGTGGACATCGTGGCCCAGGCCTTAACTGTGCACGATTACCACAGCATAGAAAAACAAGTCCGTGCACAGGGCTTTAGCAACGACATGCGCCCCGACGCGCCCATTTGTCGCTGGGTGTACAAAAGCGTCACACTGGATCTGATGCCGACGGTGAAAGACATTCTGGGCTTTGCAAACCGCTGGTATCCGCTGGCGCTGGACACGGCAGAAGCGGTTGTATTGCCCAGCGGAACAAGCATCAGGCTCATTACGGCCCCCGTGTTCATTGGAACCAAGCTGGAAGCATTCAAAGACCGGGGCAAACATGCCAATGGCAAACCCGATTACTTGGGCAGCCATGACCTGGAGGACATCATCACGGTTGCCGACCGACGGCCCGAGTTGCTTGGCGAGTGCCGGGCTGCCGTACCGGAGCTGCGCGCCTACATGGCGGCGGAATTCACCGCGCTTTTCTCAGACCCGGAATTCGAGCAGGCGTTGTCCGGGCACTTGCCAGGTGACTCCTTTAGCCAGCAGCGCGCAAAGCCGCTGGCCCTGACCTTACGCAAACTATCCGAGCTATCAACGTGAAGGCCTGCCGTTTTGCCCCGATGCAGCCGGTGCATGCTATAAATATAGGATCAGCTTACGCAATAGCTGCGGGTATTTCGATTACTTTTCATCCGAAATATTGAGCCACACCAATGAGCAATGACCTTCAATCCCTGACCCTTGCCCTGCGCGACTTTGCACAGGCGCGTGATTGGGCGCAGTTCCATTCGCCCAAAAACCTGGCCTCGGCCTTGTCGGTGGAGGCGGCTGAGCTGCTGGAGCACTTCCAGTGGCTGACCGAGGCACAAAGTTGCGATCTAAGTGCCGACAAAAAAGCAGAGGTCGGTGCGGAGGCTGCAGATGTATTGCTCTACCTGCTGCAGCTTACCGACAAGCTGGGCATCGACTTGATCGCAGCGGCGCGGGTCAAGATGATCGTCAACGCCCAGAAGTACCCCGCTGGCGGTGCCGCCTGAAGCGCTGCCAAGGCACCCTGTCGGCGCTATAAAAATAGTAGCTGCTCACGCATATTCCACGGGGGCTACAGCCCATTTCTTACCTGAAAAAAGCTGGGTGGCTGCCCCAACGCTGCCTTGAACATGGCGGAGAAGGCGCTGTCGCTGGCGTAGCCGCTGGCAAATGCGACCTGGCTGATGGGTGTGCCGCGCGCCAGCATGGGCAGGGCGTGTGCCAATATGGCTTGCTGGCGCCATTGCTGGTAGCTGGTAGACAGCTCAGTGCGGAACAACCGGGCCACGGTGCGCTCGCTGGCACCAATGTCCACCGCCCACTCAGCCAGCGTGGCACGCTCATCCGGTGCGCGCAGCACCGCCTCACACAGGGCGCGCAGGCGTTTGTCACGCGGCAGTGGCACGCCCAGCGCCTGGATGTCGGCCTGGGCGATTTCGTCCAGAGTGAGCGCCATCAGGGCGTCGTCCCGGGGGCCGGGCTGCGAGTTCTCCAGCGCGTGGATCAGTTCGCGCAGCAGCTTGGTCACCACGATCACCCGGCAACCTTGCCAGCCCTGCGGGGTGACCGAGGCATTGAGGTCCACGGTGCGAAATTCGGCCGCTTCCAGCACCGTGACGGTGTGCTGCACACCGGGCGCAATCCACAGCGCGCGTGAGGGTGGGACGATGAAGGTGGTCTCCAGCCCATTTTCAGCAATGGTGACCTGCATGAGGCCGCTGGCGCAGTAGGTGAGCTGGGTCCAGGGGTGCTGGTGGGGCGCCAGATGCGCATCCATCGCCATGGCGCGGGCCCGACTGCGCACCGGGCGCTGCTGGGTGGGGGTGCGGTCTTCACGGTCGTCAATGCGCTCGGGTTTCAGGGTGGGCTTGCGCTTCATCGGGCTTGGTTTTTGGGTTTGTCTGGTATTCGATGATTATTGGCTATTTGTCGCAATTCAGAAGCGGTGCTAACCCCTACGATGCAGGCATGACTACTGCCGCACTCCATTCGTCCATCGACGTTCCGCTGAAACAAGACGCCACCATCATTGGCTTGGTGGGGCTGGCCCATGCCAGCTCGCACTTTGGGCATTTGCTGCTACCGCTGATGTTTCCCGTGTTTATGACCGAGTTCGGATTGAGTTTTTCTGAGCTGGGGCTGTTAATGACTGTGTTTTTTGTCGTGTCGGGGGTAGGGCAGGCGTCGGCCGGCTTTGTGGTGGACCGCCTCGGTGCGCGGCCCTTGTTGTTTGTGGCGTTGGGTATTTTTATGGCGGCGTGTGTGGCCGCCTCCATGGTCACGGGCTACGCCGGACTGCTGCTGGTCGCGGCGCTGGCGGGTTTGGGTAATGCCACGTTTCACCCGGTGGATTTCACTATTTTGAACCAGCGCGTCTCGGCGCCACGTTTGGGCTACGCGTTTAGCGCACACGGCTTGACTGGCAACCTGGGCTGGGCGGCTGCGCCCGTATTTTTTGCCGGCATGGGCCTTGCCGTGGGCTGGCGCAACGCGTATCTGGCCGCCGCACTGATGTACGTGGCAATTTTTGTGGTGCTGTACCTGCAGCGTGACAAGCTGGCAACCCGGGTCGTCCAGCACGACCCTGAAGTGCACAAAGAGCATGACATGGCGTTCATGAAGCTGCCGGTCGTGTGGTGGTGCTTTGGGTTCTTCCTGTTGTCAACCATGACGCTGGCGGTGGTGCAGAGCTTTTTGGTGTCTATTTTGAAGGCCATGCACGGGGTCAGTTTTGAAGCCGCAACGCTGACGCTGACCGCCTACATGCTGTGCGGCGCGGTGGGCATGTTTGTGGGCGGCTTCATTGCGGCTCGATCGGAAAACAGCGACCGGGTGGTGGCCCTTGCCATGGCGGTGGGTGCCGTGTTGCTGGCCTTGTGTGGCACCGGCATGTTGGGTGCGACTGGCACGATGGTGGTGCTGGCTGCAACCGGATTCGCGGTGGGCATTGGCGGGCCATCGCGCGACATGATGATCAAGAAGGCCACGCCCAAGGGCGCCACGGGCCGGGTGTATGGCCTGGTTTATTCGGGGCTGGACACCGGCTTCGCCATTTCGCCCATGGTGTTTGGCGTGTTCATGGACCGGGGCTGGTATGGTGCCACCTTGCTGGGCGCGGCCCTGGTGCTTTTGCTGAGTGTGGTGGCGGCATTGGGTGTGGGCCAGCGCACGCTTGCCAAGGCGTGAACGGTGAAAGGGGTGTGGATAGAACCCCCTGCTTGCTCCTGGTCAAGAAAGTGCTTGTTCGCGGGGTGTACTCTTGGTACATTGGATTCCATTCAGACCCGGAGAAACAAGATGACAAACACTATGGACGCCACCGCGTTGGACGATGATACGTTTGAGGATGGCGATGAATCTGTGACCGAAGTGGAGATGGGGCAGGTCATGCTGCGCCCGGACGGTTACCACTGGCAGTCGCCCGACGGCATGCAGGAATTCGGCCCGTTTGACACACTGGAGTTGGCTTTGGCCGATATGGAAGCCGTGGATGAGGAAACCTCGGAGCCAGGTGAAACGCTGCAGGAGGCGGAAGACGAAATTGGCATTGCCGGTTGGATCGACCCCGACACCGGCGAGCCCGCTGAAGGGCAATCGGCACCACGCCTGCACGACGAGTGACACTGCCGGGCAACCCGGCAGCGCCTTGCCGCCGGATTAGTCGGGAAGCGCGACTTGGTTGTCCACGCTGAACTGGTAGTCTTTGAAAATGTGCTCAGCGCTCAAAGTCTGGTAGCTGCCGTCGGCCAAGCGGCGTGTGGTGTCTTTCAGGCGGTAGGTATAGTGCCCGCAGGTCCAGCAATTGAAATTGCGCATGTGGGTGCACAGGCAGGTCTTGTCCTTGACGGACAGCGTCTTGAGGTCCGGGTGCACTGCCACTTCCGCGTTATAAGCGGTGATGTAGGCACAGCCACCATTGCCATCCAGCAAATAGCCATAAGCCTCGCAGCCGGGGCGAATTCCCGAGCCAATTGCGGGCGTGTTTTTGAGCATACGCATGGGGTAACCGGTGGGTGACTGGGTGTTGACCTCGATGTCGTCTTCACTGGCCCTGAAATATTCTTGCTTCACCTTGTCTGGCAGGCCGCATTCATTGGCCACGGTAAACCGAGTCGCCACCTGAACTGCTGCTGAGCCTGTTTCCAGAAATGACACTGCGTCACTACCGGTAAAGATTCCACCAGCAGCCACCACGGGAATGTCCAGCTCTTCTGTTTTGATGTACTGAATGACCTCAGCCACGATGGTGGCCAGGTCGTATTTGGCCCAGTCCATGCCAAATCCCAAGTGCCCACCCGCAAGGGGGCCTTCCACGATGACGTAGTCGGGTTTGCGGTTCAGTCGCGCGTTCTTGCGCAGAAACAGTTGCAGCGCGCGTACCGACGACACGATGATGCCCAGTTTGGCATCCCGGAATCGGGGATGGTCGGCGATCAGGCCAAAGGAGCCCAAATGCAGTCCCGCGCTCAGGGTAATGCCGTCAATGCCCGCATCCAGTGCGGAGGCCATGCGCACCTGCAGTGTCTCGCGCGGGCCGTTCATGGTGAGCTTTTCCATGCAGTTGACAAAAATCAGGCCGCTTCCCTTTTTGGCCTGCATAGTGGCATCCACATGGCGACGGGTTGCGTCGGCCAGCACGCCCAAATCGAACTTGATGATTGACTTGTCGGCGTTGTTGATGTTGTGCTTGTAGAAAATGGTTTTTTCTTTGCCGAATGTCGTGTCAAAGCGCCGATCAGACACCTCGTTCACCATGGCATCGGAAATGTGGCCGATGCCTCCGAGTCGCGCAGCTTCGAGGGCCAATTCGGCAGTTGAGATGTCAACGCCCATGCCTCCGATCATGATGGGGACATACTCGTTTTTACCGAATTTCAGTCGGAAGTCATCAACACGTTTCATTAATATCCTTTGGCACCCGCGACACCCCCTAGTGCGCCTTCTTGGCCAACGGCGCAAGCAAGTCTAGGGCGTCCACAACATCGCAAGTTATATTTTCTTGAATTAGGGGGTATCCCCTGATTTTCACACACCCCGGGTTCGTGATCTGAAATTGTGGTCACCGAAGTCTTATATACACGGTCGGCGATGCGCTGCACAAATTGATACCATGGGCGGTTATTCCGCGTTTTGATAAGCCCGACATGCCTTTGCCTGAAACCAGTCTGATCCCTGCTGCTGATTCCGCGTCTGACCCAGCGGAGCCAGCACGCGCAGGGGTGTTTTTGCGCTTCCCGGATTCACCGTTCGAGCTGTACCAGCCCTATCCGCCGGCAGGTGACCAGCCCGCTGCCATCGACAAACTGGTTGAAGGGGTTAACGACGGGGAGGTTTTTCAGACGCTGTTGGGCGTCACGGGCTCCGGCAAGACCTTCACCATGGCCAATGTGATTGCCCGATTGGGCCGTCCGGCCATTGTGTACGCGCCCAACAAGACCCTGGCGGCACAACTGTACAGCGAGTTTCGTGAGTTCTTTCCCAAGAACGCGGTGGAATACTTCGTCAGCTACTACGACTATTACCAGCCCGAGGCCTATGTGCCGCAGCGCGACCTGTTTATTGAAAAAGACTCGGCCATCAACGAGCACATTGAGCAGATGCGCTTGTCGTGCACCAAAAGCATTCTGGAACGGCGTGACGTGGTAATTGTGGCCACCGTGTCGGCCATTTACGGTATTGGCCAGCCCGAGGCCTATCACCAAATGGTGATGCCCCTGCGTGCCGGCGACAAAATGGGCCAGCGCGACATGATCACCCAACTGGTGCGCATGCAGTACCAGCGCAACGACATGGATTTCTCGCGCGGTGCGTTTCGCGTGCGGGGCGACACCATCGACGTGTTTCCCGCAGAGCACAGCGAGATGGCAATTCGCATTGAGCTATTCGACGATGAAATCGAGTCCTTGCAGCTGTTCGACCCGCTCACCGGGCGGATTCGCCAGAAAATCCCCCGCTTCACTGTGTACCCCAGCAGCCACTACGTCACCCCGCGCGACCGCGTGCTGGCGGCCGTGGAAACCATCAAGGTGGAGCTGTCGGACCGGGTCAAGGAGTTCGTTAGCCAGGGTAAGCTGGTTGAAGCCCAACGGCTGGAGCAACGCACCCGTTTCGATCTGGAAATGCTCAGCGAGGTGGGCCACTGCAAGGGGATTGAGAACTACACCCGCCATCTGTCGGGTGCCGCAGTGGGCGAGCCGCCGGCCACACTCACCGATTACCTGCCCAAGGATTCGGTGATGTTTCTGGACGAAAGCCATGTGCTGATTGGCCAATTTGGCGGCATGTACAACGGCGACCGCTCACGCAAGACCACCTTGGTGGAGTACGGTTTCCGCCTGCCCAGCGCGCTGGACAACCGGCCGCTGAAGTTTGAGGAGTTCCAGACCAAGATGCGCCAAGCCATTTTTGTCTCGGCCACCCCAGGGCAGTGGGAAAAAGACCATGCGGGTCAAGTAGTGGAGCAATTGGTGCGTCCCACCGGCTTGGTGGACCCCGAGGTCGAAGTGCGCCCGGCGACCAGCCAGGTGGACGACGTGCTGCAGGAAATCCGCATTCGGGTGGAAAAGCACGAGCGCGTGTTGATTACCACGCTGACCAAACGCATGGCCGAGCAATTGACGGATTACCTGACCGACAACGGCGTCAAAGTGCGCTATTTGCACAGCGACATTGACACCGTGGAGCGGGTCGAAATCTTGCGCGATTTGCGTTTAGGTGCCTTTGATGTGTTGGTGGGTATCAACTTGCTGCGCGAAGGCCTGGATATTCCCGAGGTGTCACTGGTCGCCATTTTGGACGCCGATAAAGAGGGCTTTTTGCGCTCCGAGCGATCGCTGATTCAAACCATTGGCCGTGCAGCGCGCAATTTGCATGGGCGTGCAATTTTGTACGCCGACAAAGTCACCGACTCCATGGCGCGGGCACTGGGGGAGACCGAACGCCGCCGTAACGCGCAAATTGCCCACAACCTGGCGCACGGCATCACACCGCGCAGCATTGTCAAAGAGGTCAAAGACCTGATTGACGGTGTCTATAGCGAAAAGGCGGGCAAAGAGGCTGAGCGGCTAGAGCGCGATGCCCAGGCCCGGGCCGAGGTGGAGGATATGAGCGAGAAAGACATTTCCCGGGAGATCAAACGCTTGGAGAAGCTGATGATGGAGCACGCCCGCAACCTGGAGTTCGAAAAAGCGGCCCGGGTGCGCGACCAGTTGAGCATACTCAAACAGCAGGCCTTTGGTGCTCCCGGGCGTGACAACGTGGTCGGAGTGGCTTAGATCCAGGTGTTTCGGTGAGTTGTGACTGATCAGTCTAGGTACCCGAGCAAATTGCTAGGTTTCTTGGTATACTTGACCGAGTTAGTCAACCAAGCAAGACTGAAGGAGCATGCTATGCGTCTCACCACCAAAGGCCGTTTTGCGGTCACCGCGATGATTGATCTGGGTTTGCGCCAAAACGGCGGTCCGGTGACTTTGGCCGCTATCAGCCAGCGCCAGCAGATATCTCTGTCCTATTTGGAGCAGTTGTTCGGCAAGCTACGTCGCCACGATCTGGTCGAGTCGACCCGGGGCCCGGGCGGCGGCTACACGCTGGCGCGCAACGCCAGTGACATTACCGTTGCCGACATTATTGTGTCGGTGGACGAGCCTATTGATGCAACCCATTGCGGCGGTAAGGAAAACTGCATGGGGGAGGGCAACCAGTGCATGACACATGACTTGTGGACCTCCCTGAATGTGCGCATGGTTGAGTTTCTTGACTCTGTGACTTTGCAGAAGCTGGTGAATGACCAGTTGGCCAAAGGCCTGTTGGTGGAAGACAAGCCCAGCTTGAAGCGCGCTATTTCCGCGATGCCCGTGTCGCAACCGATCCGCATCAATGCGCCGAATTCGGTGTTTGCTTTGGGCAACGCCTTTTCCAAGTCTTAATCTCATTTTTGTTTAGCGAGCAGCAAGCCAGCCATGGACAACACCCCCCATTTCCCAATTTACATGGACTACAGTGCCACCAATCCGTGCGATGAGCGCGTGGTGGATGCGATGGTTCCTTGGTTGCGGAACCATTTTGGAAATCCAGCTTCGCGTAGCCATGCATGGGGCTGGGAGGCGGAAGCTGCTGTAGAAAACGCCCGTGGCCAAGTCGCCGCACTGATTGGCGCAGACCCCCGTGAGATCGTGTGGACCTCGGGTGCAACCGAGTCCAATAACCTGGCTTTGAAAGGTGCGGCGCATTTTTACAAATCCAAAGGTAAGCACCTGATCACGGTAAAAACCGAGCACAAAGCCGTGCTGGATGCCTGCCGCGAGTTGGAGCGCCAGGGTTTTGAGGTGACCTATCTGGATGTCAAGGAAGATGGCCTGCTGGACCTAGATGTGTTCAAGGCAGCTATTCGCCCTGACACCATTTTGGCCAGCGTCATGTTCGTCAACAACGAAATTGGTGTCATTCAAGACATAGCCGCCATTGGCGCCGCATGCCGCGAAAAGGGTGTGCTCTTGCATGTGGATGCCGCGCAGGCTACCGGCCGTGTGGCATTTGATTTGACTACGTTGCCCGTCGACTTGATGAGTCTCACCGCCCATAAAACGTATGGTCCCAAAGGCATTGGTGCCTTGTTTGTGCGCCGCAAGCCCCGCGTTCGTCTGGAGGCCCAGATGCACGGCGGCGGACACGAGCGCGGCATGCGCAGTGGCACTTTGCCTACTCACCAGATCGTCGGCATGGGTGAGGCCTACCGCATTGCGAAAGAAGAAATGGCGGCTGAAAACGTGCGCATTCAGGCCTTGCATGACCGCATGCTGGCAGGTTTGAAGGATGTGGAGCAGGTGTTCATCAATGGCCATGTGACGCAACGCGTTCCCCATAACCTGAACATGAGCTTCAACTATGTTGAAGGAGAGTCATTGATCATGGGGATCAAGGGCTTGGCGGTTTCCAGTGGTTCAGCCTGTACTTCCGCCAGTCTGGAGCCCAGCTACGTGCTGCGTGCCCTGGGCCGTAGCGACGAATTGGCGCACAGCAGCCTGCGCATGACCATTGGCCGCTGGACGACTGAGGCTGAGATTGACTACGCAGTGGACACCATCAAAAAGAACGTGGCCAAGCTGCGGGATTTGAGTCCCCTGTGGGATATGTACCAAGAGGGCATCGATATTTCCACGATTCAGTGGAGTGCGCACTGATTCGTGCGCGGTTAACGTTTAGGAGAATTCAACATGGCATATTCTGAAAAAGTGGTAGACCACTACGAAAATCCCCGCAATGTGGGCTCTTTCGACAAGGGTGATGAATCGGTCGGTACGGGCATGGTGGGTGCACCTGCTTGCGGCGATGTGATGAAGTTGCAGATCAAGGTCAACCCGTTGACCGGTGTGATTGAAGATGCGCGTTTCAAGACCTACGGTTGTGGTTCCGCCATTGCATCCTCATCGTTGGTGACCGAGTGGGTCAAGGGGAAAACCCTGGACGAAGCCGCAGCCCTGAAAAACAGCCAGATCGCCGAAGAATTGGCCTTACCACCTGTCAAAATACATTGCTCTATTTTGGCGGAAGACGCCATTAAGGCGGCGGTGGACGACTATAAGAAAAAGCACCTTGCTTGATAACTGATTGAATTTATGGCTGTTACTGTTACCGAAGCCGCTGCACGGCACGTGAGCCGCTACCTTACCAAGCGCGGTAAAGGGGTGGGGGTGCGCTTGGGCGTCAAAACCACAGGCTGCTCCGGTTTGGCATACCAATTGGAATACGTGGATGAGTTGGCCCCGGAAGACGTCATTTTTGAGGGCCATGGCGTCAAAGTGCTGGTGGACCCAAAAAGTCTTGCCTACATTGACGGTACCGAATTGGATTTCGTGCGAGAGGGGCTCAATGAGGGCTTCCGGTTTAACAACCCGAATGAGCGGGACAAGTGTGGCTGCGGTGAGTCGTTTCGGGTGTGATTCCACTTTCATATCAATGCGATATGTCGTTGCCCCTCCTTGTCGTGCGTCCGCACTGCCTGCGTCGTTGCGCCTAACCTCGCCTTGATCTGAAAGCGGAATGAATCTCCAGTCCAATGATTTCGAGCTGTTCGGCTTGGCACAGCGGTTTGAACAGGACCGGGCGGTGCTGGATGCCAAGTGGAAAGAGCTTCAGCGTGAAGCGCATCCTGATAAATTCACAGCGCAGGGTGCGGCAGCCCAGCGCGTTGCCATGCAGTGGTCCGTGCGCATTAACGAGGCCTATCAACGGCTGAAAGACCCCCTAAAACGTGCCGCCTACTTGTGTGAGTTGGGCGGTGCACCGGTCAATGCCCATAGCAATACGGCCATGCCCACGCATTTCCTGATGCAGCAAATGGAGTGGCGTGAAGCACTGGAGGACGCGTCCAGTGCGCAAGCGTTGGAAACCCTGCGGCAAAATGTGGAGCATTCCAAGCAGGAGTTGCTCAATCAATGCGCCCAGTTTCTTGACGTACAGGGTAATCGAAGCGCTGCGGTGCAGCCGGTGCGTGAGCTCATGTTCATTGAGAAATTTGCGCTGGATTTGGACCGTGCTTTTGACAAGTTTGAATAGATAACAACGATGGCGCTTTTACAAATTTCTGAACCTGGCCAATCGCCCAATCCACACGAACGTCGCGTTGCTGTTGGGATTGATTTGGGCACCACCCATTCCTTGGTGGCTGCGGTACGCAACGGGGTCGCTGAGTGTTTGCCCGATGGGCAGGGGCGGGTGCTCTTGCCGTCGGTGGTGCGCTACCTGGCAGGCGGCGGGCGCCAGATTGGATATGCCGCGCAAGAAAACCTGGCCATGGACGCCGAGAACACGATCACGTCGGTCAAGCGGTTCATGGGCCGCAGTCTGGGCGATGTTGTTGGCGCGGACAAGCTGCCCTACCGCTTTGCGGACAACGCGGGCATGTTGGGGATTCACACCGTGGTGGGAGAAAAGTCTCCGGTGGAGGTGAGTGCAGAGATCCTGGCCACGCTGCGGTATCTGGCAGAAGACACCTTCAATAGTGATTTGTACGGGGCGGTGATAACCGTGCCCGCCTATTTTGACGATGCCCAGCGCCAAGCTACCAAAGATGCCGCGCAGTTGGCCGGAATCAATGTGCTGCGCCTAATCAGTGAGCCCACTGCTGCGGCTATTGCTTACGGACTGGATAACGCGGTTGAGGGGGTCTACGCGATTTATGACCTGGGTGGTGGCACGTTCGATATTTCCATCCTTCGTCTGACCCAGGGGGTTTTTGAGGTGGTCGCAACTGGCGGTGACTCGGCATTAGGCGGCGACGATTACGACCATGCGTTGGCCGACTGGGTCTTGGCGCAGACTGGGGTGCTGGCGGTATCTCCTGCAGACAAAGCGGCACTCAAGGTTGCCGCTAGGGCCTGCAAGGAATCGCTGACCTCCGCCAAAGTTGCACCATTTGCGGCGCATTTGTCTGGTGGGGTACTTCAATTTGAAGTCGAACAAAGCCAGTTTTACGCTGCCACTGCGGCTCTCACTGCGCGCACCATCGCTGCAGTGCGCAAGGCGATGCGCGACGCCAAGTTGACGGTTCAAGATGTGCAGGGTGTGGTGATGGTGGGGGGCTGCACCCGCATGCCCCAAGTGCAGGACGCAGTTGCCCAATTTTTCGGACGCGCGCCCTTGACCAACTTGAACCCTGACGAAGTCGTGGCACTGGGCGCCTCGGTCCAGGCCAACCAGTTGGCGGGAAATAACGCGGCCGGGGACTTGTTGTTGCTGGACGTCATACCACTCTCTCTGGGCGTGGAGACCATGGGCGGACTGGTGGAGCGCATTGTTCCGCGCAACCAGACCATCCCGACGGCCATGGCGCAAGATTTCACCACGTATAAAGACGGCCAAACCGCACTGGCATTGCATGTGGTGCAGGGTGAACGCGACATGGTCTCCGATTGCCGCAGCCTGGCGCGCTTTGAGCTTCGTGGCATCCCACCCATGGCTGCTGGCGCTGCGCGCATTCGCGTGACCTTTACGGTGGATGCGGACGGCCTGCTGAGCGTGTCGGCACTCGAGCAAGTGAGCGGCGTCGAGGCCCGCATTGACGTCAAACCTTCCTATGGTTTGGGTGACGATCAAATCGCACAAATGCTCAAAGACAGCTTCTCTACCGCAGAAGCGGACATGCGTGCCCGTGCGCTGATTGAGGCACGCGTGGACGCGGATCGCTTGGTCATGGCCACCCAGACCGCACTGCAAGCCGATGGTGATCTGCTGGACGCCCAAGAGCGCAGCAACATTGACCTGGCCATGCAGGCCTTGCTGCAGGCCAAAAGCGGCGATGATGCTGCGAAGATCGAATCCGTCAGCAAGTCACTTGCGCAAGCCACCGAAGCATTCGCTGCCATGCGAATGAACCGCGGTATTGCAAGCGCGCTTGCCGGTAAAAATATCGCGGCCCTTTAAGGCCGCAACTGGAACCTAGTCATGCCCATCATCCGAATTTTGCCGCACCCTGAATACTGCCCCACGGGCGCCGAGGTGTCCGCACCTGCAGGCACCTCTATTTGTGAAGCCCTGCTGGACAACCACATCAACATCGAACATGCCTGTGACATGAGTTGTGCTTGCACCACCTGCCACATCATCGTACGAGAAGGTATGAGTTCGCTCAACCCGCTGGATGAAAACGAGGAAGATTTACTGGACCGCGCCTGGGGCCTGGAGCCCAATTCGCGCCTGAGCTGCCAAGCATTTTTGGCACAAAAGGACTTGGTGGTGGAAATACCCAAGTACTCCATCAATCACGCCAAAGAAAACCATTAAGGGTTGCCTGCCATGCGTCAAATATTTCTGGATACCGAAACGACCGGACTGCATGCCGAAGGTGGTGACCGGGTGATCGAGATCGGTTGTGTGGAGATGTTCAACCGCAAACTCACGGGCAACAACCTCCATTTCTACCTGAACCCCGGGCGCGATAGCCATGAAGATGCGCTGCGCATTCACGGCATTACCACCGAGTTTTTGCGTGACAAACCCAAGTTTGAAGCCGTGGTTGACGAGTTGCTGGCCTATGTGCAGGACGCGGAAGTCATTATTCACAACGCCACGTTTGACCTAGGTTTTTTAAACAAGGAAATGGAGTTGCTTGGTCGTCCTCGGTTCAAGGACTACGTGTCTGGCGTGATTGACACACTGGTGATGGCCAAGGAAATGTTCCCTGGTAAACGCAACAACCTCAATGCCCTGTGTGACCGCCTCGGCGTCGACAACTCGGGGCGGACCTTGCACGGGGCGCTGCTGGATGCTGAGTTACTGGCAGATGTTTACATTAATCTCACACGCGGGCAGGACGCGCTGTTGATGGATTCCGGTGTGCAGGACAATGTGGGTCTTGTGGTGGATCATGTGGATTTGACCGGATTTTCGTTGCCGGTGCTGTCCGCAAACGAGCAGGAGCTTGCTGCCCACGACGACGTGGTGAATCAAATGGATAAATCCAGCGGCGGCAAAACACTGTGGCGCAAAGCGGCCTAACATCTGATATATAATCTTAGGCTTTCCTGAACAAAATTCAGGGCGATTAGCTCAGGGGTAGAGCACTGCATTCACACTGCAGGGGTCGCAAGTTCGAAACTTGCATCGCCCACCAATTTATTGGTATGAAATCATGGACTTAGCCGCATCGCTAAGTCCTTTTTTTTTGATGTTTATGTAGTGCGAGTGGAGCGAATCAGTCAATGATTAGTCGAGGAGCAGTTGTTCAAACTCAATCACATTCAACGGTTGACTGAATAAATAGCCTTGATACACCGTGCAGCCATGGGCCGCCAGTGCATCGCGCTGCTCTTGGGTTTCAACGCCTTCTGCGCTTACAGGGATATCCAGACTCTGGGCTAGCGCAAAAATACTCTTGGTGACAGCGGCATCGTTAGAGTTTGTCAGCAATCCTCGGACAAACGATTGATCAATGCGCAATTGATCCAGAGAAAGTCTTTTGAGGTGAGACAGCGAAGAGTAACCGGTGCCGAGGTCGGCCAATGAGATTCCAATGCCAAGCTCGCTTAATGCTTTTGTTTTGGAAATGATGTCTTCAATATCTGCCATCAACAAGCTTTCGTTAAGCTCTAGCTTAAGCTTTTCGGCGTGAATTCCTGCGTCTTCTACGATGATCCTCACTTGTGAAACAAAGTCGTTCTGCCTGAACTGCTGCGCGCTGACTTTAACTGCCAAGGTCAGGTTCCGTGCGTTCATTGACTTGCCCCATTGCGCCAACTGTCGGCACGCAGTCTCTAGCACCCATGCACCCAAAGGCAGTATTAGTCCAGTTTCCTCTGCCAATGGGATAAATGCCGAAGGCGACACCAGGCCGAGTTTTGGGTGTTTCCAGCGAACAAAGGCCTCCGCGCCTGTGACAGTGCCCTTTGCGTCAACCTGCGGTTGATAGTTGAGAATAAATTGCTCTTCCAGCAGTCCACAGCGCATGTCTGCTTCCAATGTATTGCGTGCTACCACCGCGGCTTGCATTTCCGGGTCAAAAAAGCGAAGCGTGTTTCGCCCGGCTGCCTTGGCTTGGTACATGGCCATGTCGGCGCGCTTCATTAACTCATCGATGCTGTCATGTTTTCGTTCAACCATTGTGATACCAATGCTTGGTGTACTGTGGTGCGCGAGTCCATCCAGCACATAGGGTCGCCTCAAGTTTTGCAGTACCTTTTCTCCCACGGACTCCGCTTGTCGTGCTGCTTCGTGCACGTTGATACTCAAGTTTTCAACTACCGCTACAAACTCGTCACCCCCTAGTCGCGCCACGGTATCGCCTTCGCGAACGCTTGCCTTCAAGCGCTGGGCGACTTGCTTTAGCAGCAAATCGCCCTTGTCATGTCCCGCGGTATCGTTGAGTAGTTTGAAGTTATCGAGATCCAAGAATAGCAGTGCCCCGCCATGTGCTGTTCTGGTTGCCGAACTCATAACTTGTTGGAGGCGGTCCATCAACAATCTGCGGTTTGGTAGCCCCGTCAACGAGTCATAAAAGGCCAGTTGTTGAATTTCTTTTTCAGCCGCCTTATTGGGCGTGATGTCCGTTGTTGAGCACACGTAGCCGCTGAGTTCGCCGTGTGTACCCGTCTGGCGCTGCGCCTGTGCGTACACCCAAGTCAGACTGCCATCTGACTTCACTATTCTGTATTCGGCGGAAAATGGAGTGCCATGCTCCATAAGGATCTTCCACCCTTGGGTAACCCTAATAAAGTCATCCGCATGTATGGACTTGCGCCACCCAAGGCCAATAGACTGCAGCAGCGTTTGACTTGAAATCTCCAAGTAACGAGGATTGAGAAAAACACAGTTCCCGCCCTCATCCGTCTTGAAAATCCCGACGGGCACCACTTCGGCGAGTGAGCGAAACATCGATTCGCTTTGTATTAACGCAAACTTGGTGGCGCGCAACTCCCTAAGATGTCGCTCATAAGAGCGTACCAGTGAAAATACAGCGACCAATGACAGGCACGCAACGCACCCCATGAAAATCGAAAGTGCTCCGACGCTTTGAAACGTGGTGCCCCGAGGTAGTAGTTGTGCAATCCCCATGACTAGCGCACAGGCTATGAAAATCAGAATGTACGCATGACGCACATTGAATATTTCAGGTGCTCGTTGCAATGGCTTGAGGGTCGAGAAAATGGTTGCCTGATCCCTTGCCGATTCTTCAGCGTTCATCAATAGACATTCTTGTTTTGGACCGTTGCCAAAGGGGTCATTGCAATGATTTTCAGGTCCATCCACAAAGACCAGTGCTCCAGGTAGTAAAGGTCATGCTTAATGCGCCCCTCCATCTTGTCCAACGTATCGGTCTCACCACGGTAGCCGCAAATTTGTGCCCACCCTGTGATGCCCGGTTTTACTTTGTGGCGCAAGGCATATTTGGGGATCAGTTTTACATAATCGCTGTTGTGTTTCAAAGCATGCGGTCGTGGTCCTACAACCGACATGCGCCCTTGCAACACATTGAAAAATTGTGGCAACTCGTCCAGACTGGACTTGCGCAAAAATCGTCCAAGCGGAGTCACCCGAGGATCATCGCGAAGTGCTTGGGTAACGGCGCCATCTGACTCTTTATGCATCTCCATCGAGCGGAATTTATAGACCCAAATTTCCTCGTCATTCCAGCCGTGGCGCTTCTGTTGGAAAAGTATGGGCCCCTTGGACGTCAGTTTGATTGCAGCCGCTATCAGTAACAAAACGGGGCTCAACATCAACAGCGCCAAGCTGGCCACCGCGTAGTCCTGCAATGCTTTGACGACCCGACGGCTACCAAACATCGGGGAGACCGAGATGTCTATCATTGGGATGCCGACGGTGATGCTCATGCCGTGGTTAAGAATTTGGTACATCATCAAATCAGGAAGCAGACGAATATTGGCCACCGAGTGGCGCAGCGCATGCATCACATCGTCCAATTGCGCTTGGTCTGCCATACTCAAACTGATCCAGATTTCATCTGGTTTGAGGGATGCGTCGAGCGCCCCAATGTCCGTGCCATCACCGTGCAACACAGTACTCACGATGTCGTAACCGCTCCAGGTGGCCTGCTCAATGCGGGTGCGCACGGTGCTCAGCATTTTGGTGTCGCCATAGAGCACCACACTCTTGTGCTGGTATCCACCGCGACGCATGTGTGCCATCACAAAAAATGAAGTGATTCGGCCCATCCACAAGGTCATGGTGGCCACAATCAACCAAGTTAGCAGCCAAATTCTGGAGAAAGACTCTGCACTTTTGGTCATTGCCAACAACACGATCAGCATGACCCATGTTGCGAGCCAGCCGAAGGTCACTCTCCCAACCATGGCAGCCAGCGATCCGCCTGGCCACATGCGGTACACCTTGCTAAAAAACAATGCGGAAAATGCCGCCAGGCCAAAAATCAACAGGCGCTCATCCGAGTTCAGTTCGACTATCTCTGGAAATGTCGAAAACCGTAGTTGATAGGACAGCCAGCCGCCCGCGCACACTGCCAAGAAGTCCAGGGCCTGCACCATTACACCAATGACGGAAGCGGATTTTCGAATTGAAAAGGAACTCATGGCTTGGCACTCCAAAAATGGAAAAATGCCAAGCAAAAGGGGACGCACGGGCGCGCCGCGCCCATGGAAAAAAACTGCTTCATCTCGAGGCCTCACCTAGATATCGCTAAAAGATCGATTGCCCCGCGCTCTAATCGGCGAAGGTGTAATACGTGGTGATTCTATGCGCACATCGACATCTGTCCGTGCCCGATTGGCCGGTGTATGCAATGCACGTCAGTTGAGGGTTACTACCAGTTATTTGATCTCGTACGCGCTGCGGCAAGACTACGTGCCATAGAATATGGCAACAATAAGAGAAGAAATTTCCTTACATGCATCCTGCCGATGGTCGGATGTTCATTTTTAAATCAGGGAGTGTCAGTGTTCAATAAATACATCACCGTATGTGTCGCTGCGGTGTTTCCGCTCGGCTTCGTGGCTTCGGCCTTGGCCCAATCCGCAACCCCTATACAAGCCACCGAGCAGCAAGGCGACGGCGGCTACTCGCTAAAGGGCAACACGCTCAAAGCCCCCGGTGCCAATGCGCAGCAACCCTCGGCGGCACCTTACGAGCTCACAGGCAGCAGTATTTCAGGTGCAGCCAAGGCGACTGAGGTCATCCTCACCACGCCAGTCGATGCCAGTGCGGCTCCATTCAAAACTGAGAGCGGTTTGTACCTGTACCCTACAGCGTTTGCCGGCTTCGGCTACAACAGCAATGTGGGAGCATCGGGCACTGCTGTTGTGGGCTCAAGCTATTACAACCTAGCGCCACAACTCGTGGCCGAGATCAAAACCAAGGGTGACCGTTACACGGCGCTGATATCTGCCAACTCCACGCGCTATACCAGCAGCATGGATGACAACTACAACAAATCTGAAGTCAGCATCGCTGGCGACAACTACTTTTCCAGCCGGGCCCGAGCGGGCTGGTCGATAGGTCAGGTCAACGGCACCGACCCGCGCTCATCCAACTTGCGCACCACGGTTGATAAGTGGCGCTCCACCAACCTCAACGGGCGCATGATTTACGGAGCCCCTGAAGCATCCGGTCGAATCGAAATCGATTTGGGAAATCAAATCAAAGCCTATGACAACACCGGTACGGACCGCCTTGACCTGACCGTGACGTCCATCGCAGGCCGTGTTTTTTATCGCTTGGGTACTCGCACCCTTGCGTTGGCTGAGGTGCGCAACGCGCAAGCCAAGTACCCATCCGCTTTGTCCACGGCAAGCAGCAACACCGAGCGCCGTTACTATGGCGGTTTGACTTGGGAAGCCAGTGCAGCCACCACCGGCATCATCAAAGTAGGTCGCATGACCAAGGACTTTGATCAAGCCGGAACCGAAGGTTACGGCGGCGGCAGCTGGGAAGCAACGCTGCGTTGGTTGCCCCTGACCTACAGCGCGGTCGACTTCCAAACCGCCAAGACAACCGGGGATTCATCGGGTGTTGGAAACTATCAAGTCATAACCAGCAACGACATCATCTGGAACCACCACTGGAGCCGTTCAATGACCTCGCGTGTTTCCGTAGGTTCCTTAACCACCGACTTTGCAGGAACAGCACGTACAGACACCGCCACCAATTACGCGCTGACGCTTGATTACGCGGTGCGTCGTTGGCTAAAAATTGGTGTTGACTTTGCGACAACCGACAACACCTCCGATAAAGCAACATCTATTCTGTAAATTTCGATTTTGGCTGTTGGGTTGTTGTGCAATAGCGTCAGGTCAAGGTTTCATGTTCAGGTAGATTTTTGCGGTCATCCACTCCTCGTCTTGTTCTGCCA
>Ga0247839_1000761_pt1 | contig 56496 bp, 50 predicted proteins | sample LaCruzMarch2015__6_FD_192405 | JGI IMG/M metagenome (GOLD analysis project Ga0247839, IMG submission 192405) | Freshwater microbial communities from meromictic Lake La Cruz, Castile-La Mancha, Spain - LaCruzMarch2015_16m | ecosystem: Environmental > Aquatic > Freshwater > Lake | place: Spain...
GGGGCACGTTATGCAGGTTATTTAGTTATCTTCGTGCGTAAATTATGGCACTGTTTCTGGATAACTCAAGGTGTATCAATTTCAAACTCATACACAATTCATACACATTGCCTGAAGGATTCCAAGGCGATAATCAGGTGCTCAGTGCCTTCCGCGCCTGATCATCTGCGCTCGAGCAGAGCTCGACCTCCATCTGTCTCTGCCATTGGACGACTGGTACCCCGGGTTGTTAATTTTGAGCGTGCAGGTATCTGTGCTACCACCCTAGAAATATCTCCTAAAGAGCGTAGACTCTAAATATGCACCCGCAACTCTTAAGAGCCTTTTCTAGGATTTTTTTGGTGAGCGTTCTAGCTGTATCTGGAACTACATTTCTTGGTAATTCAAATGTATATGCAGAAGTGGTTGAAGTTGAAGGTCAAGGAGATTGCCCTGGTGGAAATGATGGTTGGCAAAGGCACCTTATTGTGGACATCGCTTCAAAGAGAACTTTCACTCGTTGCGTTCGAGTCGAGCAAGTTGTAGTTGCACCTGAGCCAACTCCAACTCCAACACCAACCCCAACACCAACCCCAACACCAACTGGCGGGGGAGAACCTGCACCTGCACCAGCTCCAGCACCAGCACCAGCACCAGCACCAGTAACAGTTAGCCGAGTTGTCGGTACCGATCCTTATCCAAGCCTTGCAACTGGAGATGAAATTCCTGGTACGCGAACTTGGAGTACGGGTGAAACATCTTGGGCACAATTTGCAACTAATTCAATGTCACGAGGTTGGTCTTGCCCAGCGATTTATGGTCCTAATGGAGATCCATATGCTGCGGAGAACAATGGATTTGATAGCGGATCTGGCAGGTGGTTCAGGGTGTGCGTCAAGAACCCTTGGCGCGAGCCAATCAACCCACAAGTATTAGTAAATTATGAAACCACTAAGCGTGAGGCTCAAGCTGCGGCACTTGCTCTATCTGAACAGTGGAATAGAGAAAATCCAGGATTACAAAAATGTTTCCAATGGGGACCACTTACTTCGCCCAATGGTGGGACCGAAAGTGGAGGTGTTTGCGCTAATCCAATTGGAACTTCAATTTCTTCAAGCGGCAGAGTGGAGAGTTCAACAGCTAGTACCTCGGAGTCTTTAACAGCCATCAGTTCATCGCCTGACCCTCTTCCACAATACGTAAGTGGTCAAGAGATTCCTGGTACTCGGGTTATTGGGCAGGCGAACATTGGTTGCCCTTCTGGCTCAGGAAGTGCGATAGAAATCAACGCAACAACAAAGGTGACATCTACCTACTGTGTAAAAAACTGGGTTCCGAGTGTTCAAACAGTCACCAACAATGATAGTAGGACGGCTTCAAGTCCTTCAGACACCAGTACCGCGCGAGTTACATCTGGCACTAGTGATTCTTCGACCGTAAGAAATGACACTCCAGTAAACACAAATTCTGCTCAATCAACTTCAGATCCCTTGGCTCAATTTGTTCTTGGTCAGGAGATTCCTGGTACGCGGGTAGTGGGACAACTAGAAATTGAATGCCCTGCGGGTTCTGCTAGGGGTATAGAGGTGAATGTATCTACGCGGGTCACATTTACTAAATGTATAAAGAATTGGACACCACAGGAAGTTATTGTGGAACAGAAAATTGCAGTGGAATCCATTCAAAGTCAAAAAGTTGTTGCTCTTGCCGAACTGAAAGCTTTCTCGAAAGAAAACCCTGGCCAACAAAAGTGCCTAGAAATTGGCACATTGCCACAGACGAGTGGCGACAACCTGATCGGGAGTTTATGCACTAACCCTGTTGCTGGTTCAAAGAAAGCAGAGGTAATAGAAGTCTTCTCCAAGGAGAGTGAAGTTCTGGACCCATCCTCAATAGTTATACCAAGAGTTCTGGTCATTCCGACTAAAACAAATAATGTGATTCGCATAGAAAGCACGAGTAATCAAGTAACAGCTACAGCGAATAAGGCGGGGGAAAAGTCAGTAGTTTTGAAAGTAATCAGCAATAGTTTCGGCTTTAAGGAAGTTTCAATTCCGAACAGACTTGTAGGCTATCAAGTTAATATTATTCAAAATAAAAAACCTATTTCTTCGGTCACATTAGGTTCAACAACCTATTTATCAAGTGGGGAGCGAGTCACTCAACTTGGGTTGAGCACATTTAGCTCAACAGGTCTAAAAACCACAACAGTTGGTTCAACGGTGTATGCATCTAACGGGGCAAGTGCGACAAAAATTGGATCTTCGGTTTATTACTCCTCAGGACTGACATCACAAAAAATTGGAAGTACGACGTATTTTTCTGATGGGCAGGTCTACCAATCACTATCAAGACGTTAATTAGTAATTCTTCTTGGGTCGAGATGACTTCGCGCTGGCGGAGTCCTTCGATTCCTCAAACTCTTCCGTTAACCGCATTAGCTCTTTAATTGAACTGGCCTCAAAAGTGGACTTACTCCAGGCTTCTGAGTAGCCATCAAACTTTCCAGCAATCTTTTCATTGGATAAGTCTGCACCATTGGCTTTCAGCATTCGAAGAATTGCAGTTTCCCATTGTTGAGTTAGGTGACCATCCATCGGGCCGCGGAGTTCGAGCATTTTCCAACCTAATCGCTTGTGAGAACTTAAAATCCTTCCAGTATCGGTTCGAGTCCGATCGGGGGCACGTATAGTGCAAGAAAACGGTCATCTGCCCGAGAGATTGGTCGACGCATTAGTCGTGTGTAAAGATTGACCCCTATTTGCAGCTTTTGAGGGGGGGTATTCGTGACGTACTATCACGATGACTTGAGTGAGAACCCCTCTTCCCTCCGCTCATTTCTTCCAGGGCTACTAGTAATAATACTTTTCGTTGTCGGTGGTGGAATTTTTGTAAAGAGCACACTCGCTGCCAATATCGCTTTAAGTTCTGGAAATCCTATCGAGTTTGGTCAATCTGTTTCGCAGACTGTTGCATGCTCTGAAAGTCAGAGCCTGACCGTCACTCCGAAGTCTTCCTTTGTGAATGCAACGAATGGTACAGGAATGTACTACCTGAATTCGATTACCGTTTCAAATATTCCAAACAGTTGTTATGGGGTTGATTTCTTAATCAACGCCTATGGAAATAGCAGCAGCACCCCAGTACCTATACTGAATTCAACTTCTTACGGAGTATTGGTACACAACAATGGCGGAACCTTTGTGAGCAGTTATGGAACGACTACCACTAGTGGATCAGGAACATTTACACTAACAATCACAAACCCAATTGCACTCTCTACTTCTGTCTACAAGTTAACGATTCAAAGCTCTGCCCACACCTCATGGAGTTGTGCCCAAGGTGGCTCGTGTTCTATCGGTGATGTGGGTCCTGGCGGGGGAACCATCTTTTATACCTCGGCCGGATTTTCTTGTGGAGAGAATTACTCTCAGACTTGCAAATACTTAGAGGCGGCCCCCGTTACCTGGTGGTCGGGAACAACTGATTATCCAACTGGTAACTGGGCATCTGCAGCCACAAATTGTTACGATACGCAAAATTCAGATAGTGCCCCTCGAATTGAGTGTAATTACAGTGGATCTCTCTACAACGCCGCAACTCGTGCTGTAGCTGGCGTCGATGGTATTGATAATAACTTATTAGTTGGAATGGGTTTGAAAAATACAAATCTCATTGTTTCTAAGAGTGGCGCCTACGATGCTGGTAGTAATCTTTATGCAGCAGGAGCGGCGCGTGCATATAACGGCGGATACAAAGCTGATTGGTTTATGCCTTCATTTGGTGAGCTCAACCAATTATGTAAATATGTACGCGGCCAGGCATGGGTTTCAGATGCAACCTTGTGTTCTGCCTCCAGCGCCACTCCCAACCTACTTGATGTCGTAAACATGCACTATTACAGTTCTTCAGAAATATTGTGGACTAATGATGCACCTTTCTCACGCGAAAAAGGCATCTTCATAAACCATAATCAAAACAACACCGGGGTAGCAAGTAGTGGCCGCAAGGATGGTGATAGTAATACCCGCCCAGTCCGCGCTTTCTAACTCCTAAAATCCTTCCAGTATCGGTTCGAGTCCGATCGGGGGCACGTATAGTGCAAGAAAACGGTCATCTGCCCGAGAGATTGGTCGACGCATTAGTCGTGTGTAAAGATTGACCCCTATTTGCAGCTTTTGAGGGGGGGTATTCGTGACGTACTATCACGATGACTTGAGTGAGAACCCCTCTTCCCTCCGCTCATTTCTTCCAGGGCTACTAGTAATAATACTTTTCGTTGTCGGTGGTGGAATTTTTGTAAAGAGCACACTCGCTGCCAATATCGCTTTAAGTTCTGGAAATCCTATCGAGTTTGGTCAATCTGTTTCGCAGACTGTTGCATGCTCTGAAAGTCAGAGCCTGACCGTCACTCCGAAGTCTTCCTTTGTGAATGCAACGAATGGTACAGGAATGTACTACCTGAATTCGATTACCGTTTCAAACATTCCGACGAGTTGCTACGGCGTCGATTTCACAATCAATGCTTACGGTAATTCGTCAAATTCTGCGCTTTCACTGTTCAACTCAACTTCTAAGAATGTAGTTGTTTACAATAACTCTGGAACATTCATCATGGGAATTGGCGGTAGTGGCGCATCTGTTGTAAGTAGCCCTGGTGCTTTCACCGTAACCTTTACAACTCCAGTCGCAGCTTCTACTTCGGTTTTTAAGTTGACCATTCAAAGTGGCACTCACTCTCCAATCTGTATCGACGGAGTTGGGTGCAGGGTTGGCGACATAGGACCTGGTGGCGGGAGGGTTTTTTATTACTTAGCTTCAGGCTTTACTTGCGGGCCAACTCGATCCGACACTTGCCGCTACTTAGAAGTTTCACCTCCTGCACTTGGACTTGCAAGTTTTGACAACGATGCCGTCAATACGTCTGCTCGTACTTGGGCACAAAGTCCCTATCAATCTGCGGCGGTACCAAACTTTGGCGAATCTTCAACGGCACAGGATATTGGATGGGGGTACCTCAATACCCTAGCGATTATTGCCCAAGGAAACACAAATCCCGCAACATCAGCGGCTGCACTTGCTCAGAGCTTTTCTGGCGGCGGTAAGACTGATTGGCATCTCCCTTCATACGATGAAGTGCAAATTTTATGTAACTGGGTGATTTCTGGCTCGTGCTTTGGTAATGCAGCAGCACTCAATGTTGGCGTTGGAGCAACAGGATTTGTGGCTGCTGAGTATTGGACATCAAATGAGTGGACGGCAAATACAGCTATCTACGCTAGATTCTCGCAGGGTGGATTTCAAAAGCACACCTCGGCGAAATCTGGAGCTAGGTTAGTTCGCCCAATCCGCGCCTTCTAAACCATTGGGGTTCTGGTGAATAAGTTCTAGGGGATTTCTCTTGAATATCTATTCGCTGGAACGTACAGTTTCCCAATTCAACGGAGAATGAGGAGATTTAAAATGGCCGCAACGTATTCATGTGCAAAGTGTGGAATGTCAGTTAATGCAAGTTGTGCAAAGTGCAACCTTCCTTTGGTTAATGACACGCTCGCTCTCGGTGATGGCAGCAACGTTCAGATCTCTCGTTGCACACAGTGCGAAGGAAAGATTAAGTCGCCAATGTGCTGTGGATCAGATATGAGCTGCGCGGTCTAACTAAACGCTCATTTATTTGCAGGTATTTATCAATGTCTAGCAAAGAGCTCTGCCTCTCTATTCTCAAAAAAGCTGATGTTCCTATCAACTCTCATGAGCCATGGAGTATTCATGTAAAAAATGAAAAACTCTGGGATCGAGTAACTTCGCAGAACCAACTTGGCCTGGGCGAGGCTTACATGGATGGTTGGTGGGAGTGTCAGGCTCTTGATGAGATGCTCACCAGATTGTTGAGTGTCGATGCAACATCGTTTTTGAAACCTTCGATTTCACTTATTGCCAGCACGTGGAAATCTAAGATTGTAAATATGCAGACTAAATCAAAAGCGGCCATGAACGCCAAACATCACTACAACATCGGAAATGACCTTTACACCCGAATGTTGGATAGTGAAATGGCATATAGCTGTGGTTACTGGCAGAGTGCAAAGACATTAAATGATGCGCAGATTGCCAAGTTTGATCTAATTTGTCGTAAATTGAAATTAGAAAAAGGTATGACCCTGCTCGATATTGGCAGCGGTTGGGGCGGGCTTTTGCGCCATGCGGTAAAGAATTATGGTGTCACTGCAACAGGAATTTCACCTGCGGACCAGCAGATCATTCTTGCGAAAGAGAAATCTGCTGGCTTAAACATTAACTTTATGCAGATGGATTACCGGGATCTCACCGGACGCTTTGACCGGATAGTTTCGGTGGGAATGATGGAGCATGTCGGTCCTAAGAATTTTAAAGAATTCTTTACCAAGTGCCATGAACTGCTTGTAGATGATGGAATTATGCTGCACCACCTAATCTCTAGTACTGAATCTCAAAGCGAAACCGACCCATTTTTTAAGAGATATATCTTCCCGGGCGGTGTGATTCCATCGCCAGGCCAAATTACTTCGGCTGCCGAGAGGCTCTTTGCCCTAGAAGATGTACATAACTTTGGGCTTGATTATGACAAGACCTTGATGGAGTGGTTTAAAAACATTAATGCCGCCTGGGAGCAGATTCCGCAGTACGACCTGCGGTTCCGGCGAATGTGGAATTTTTACCTACTGGCCTCGGCGGCTGGCTTTAGGGCTCGAAATCTGCACCTGAATCAGTACGTTTTCCGCAAAGGGGGCGTGCTCGCCCCTTATCTTCCGGTTCGCTGAGCGTAGTTAACCCCTAAAACTGGAAATTTTCTCGCTTTGCCGTACGTTATATGTCGTACGAGAGCTCGTTCTCGCACAGCTAGCCATAACTGGAAACTCTAGAAGGAGAAATTAATGCGCAGTTCTAACCCAGTCCTTAGCGGCCGCGGTTTCGCTCGTATCAAGGGTGATGCATTCGGTACCCGCGACCTCAACACAACTGATCTCAACACAACCGAGCGTCGCCCATCATCTGCACCTATGTCTATTGACGATGTAGTCATTAAGACAGCAGGTCTCTTTGCAGTTCTCATTGCAGTCGGAGCAGTAGCTTGGCGTGTAAATAATCCAACACTTGCTCTCATCGGATTCATCGGTGGATTTATCCTCGCGATGATCAACTCTTTTTCTAAGAAAGTTCGCCCACCGCTAGTTATTGCTTACGCCGCGGCCCAAGGTCTTGCGCTCGGAACAATCAGCCACATCTATAACGATGCCTACAACGGAATCGTTGGGCAAGCAGTTGTAGCAACAGCGTGTGCCTTCGGTGGCGTTCTCATTGCATATCGCAGCGGAAAGATTCGAGTAACCCCAAAGTTCAGCCGCATCATGGTGGGCTCGCTCATCGGGTATGTAATCTTTGGTGTTGCAACTCTCTTCCTTGGTTTCCCAGGAGGAGCACTTGGTCTACTCATCTCTATCGGTGGAGTAGCACTTGCATCAATGTTTATCGTGATGGATTTAGATCAGATTGAGAAGGCTGTCGCTGCTCGTGTACCAGAGGAAGAATCATGGCGCTGTGCATTTGGCCTGATGGTCACCTTGGTCTGGCTCTACCTTGAAGTACTGCGACTTATTTCAATTCTTCGCAGTAATGATTAATCAATAGTCAGTAATTAAAAGTTACTGAGGTTGCCCGAGATGCGAAGCCCGCGTCTCGGGCAATTTTGTTGATGCAAGAACAGCCGCGAACATCATTACTGCAGTCAGTGCGAAAGCTGGTTGGTACCCATAAGAATCCGCAATGGCACCAAGAACTATGGGTGCGACCATCGCTCCGGCATCGGCTGACATTTGAAATAGGCCAATAACCTGACCGCCTTTGCCTTCAATTACATCGCCCACGACAGCTGCAGGGGTGGTGGAGAGAAACGCGCCACCTAATCCAACAATTGCGCTTGCGAGAAAGAAGATCCAAATGTTCACGGTAAAGATAAGTGTGAGCGCAAAGAGCGCGGTGAAAGAAGTTCCGGCAATCAAGGAAAATCTACGCCCCTTGATGTCTGACATTTTTCCGGCCTGAAGCAGAAAAGCTCCTTGAATCAAAGTCGTCAGGGTGAAGCCAAAGCCCATCATGGCAGGGGATATTTCGAGATCTTCTACGATAAATAGCGGCAAGATTGAGCGGCTCATTCCAAAGAGTGTCCATGCAGCGCAGAAGGAGACAAAGAGCGCGATTCGATATGGCTTAAGTGCCAGCGCTGATTTGAGAGTAACTACATCGCGCTCTTGTGCTGCATCTGGCTTTGCGGCCAGCGCTGAATGACGTAACAAAATTGCACCAGAGGCGCTGGCGGCAATCAGGAAAACTCCGTAGATAAGAAGTGGCGCTCGAAGTGAAAACGCGGAGAGCGCTCCACCAACTGCAGGCCCAGCAATCATGCCAAGTAGAAACGTCCCGTTATAGAGCGATTGCACGCGCGCACGATGATCGTCATCAACTGCTCGTACCAGGATTGAACCTGCTGCAACAGAGAACATAGAAGAACCAATTCCACCCACCGCGCGAAAAACAAGAAGTTGTTCGTAGTTCTGCGCAAGACCAGCAGCAAATGAAGTCAGCGCCACAAAACCGATACCGACCGAATAAACCCATCGTTCGCCGAATTTATCTACCAACTTTCCAGAGATTAGCCCAGATGCAAAACGCGCAAAGGCAAAGGTAGAGACGATGGCACCAACTTGGGCGTGATTTACCCCGAAGGACCGGGCGAAGAGCGGAATCGTTGGGGCGATAATTCCAAAGCCAACTGCCACAAAGAAAGAGGCGAAGACAACGACACCAACTTCTCGCGGAAATTCCGCAAATAGGTTGGTGAATTTGGATCGCATCTGCCCAGTCTAATGTCTGCAAACTGTTAGTACTTACCGTGCATTCTGCTAACTCTGGATTTTTGGTAGGTTAGCCCCGTGAAATCAGTTATTGCAGATAATCTTGTTAAAACTTATGACAAGGGAAAAGTTCGCGCACTCGACGGTTTGAGCCTTGATGTTGAAGAAGGCACCGTTCTCAGCGTTCTTGGTCCGAATGGAGCCGGTAAAACGACTGTTGTAAGAATTCTGACAACTCTCTTGCGCGCTGATTCTGGAAGCGCATCAGTTGCTGGCATAGATGTCATGAAAAATCCGGAGAAGGTCCGCGAAGTAATTGGTTTATCAGGCCAATATGCCGCCGTCGACGAAATTCTTACTGGCTATGACAATTTAGTGATGTTTGGCGAGCTCTATCACCTCGGAAAAAAGAACGCGGTAATTAGAGCCAATGAACTACTCGAAAGATTTCAACTTACAGAGGCAGCAAAGCGCCCTATCAAGACATATTCAGGTGGAATGCGCCGCCGGTTAGATTTGGCAGCATCTCTGATCGTAAAACCAAAGGTGCTCTTCCTTGATGAACCTACTACTGGCCTTGATCCACGTGGTCGCCAGGAAATGTGGGGGGTCATTCAAGAGTTGGTAAAGGGTGGAGTAACGCTCTTGCTAACAACCCAATATTTGGAAGAAGCCGATCAATTGGCTGATGACATTGTTGTTATCGATACTGGGAAAGTTATCGCCCGCGGAACTTCCGATGCGCTTAAAAAGCAGGTCGGTGGCGAACGACTGGAAGTAGTTGTAGAACAAGCGCACGTGGCCAAGACACTCGAAATTGTTGGCGCAGTCAGCGGTAATAAAGCGAGCCTTGATGAAGGAATTCGGCTCGTCTCAGCCCCGGTTTCAACAGGATCTCCCGCGCTCTTTGAAGTTTTGAAATCACTCGATGCAGCCGGTATTCACGCACTCGATGTCGGACTCAAGCGTCCTTCGTTAGATGATGTGTTTCTTGCACTTACCGGACATGTTGCCGAAGAGAAGAAGGCGGAAGAAACCGAGAAGAAGAAGGGCAGAAAATGAGCGCCGTAAATGATGTATTGATTATTACTCGTAGGCAGTTACTTCTTCTTAGCCGTGTTCCAGAAGTTCTGATTTTCTCCACTATCCAGCCAGTGATGTTTGTACTTCTCTTCCGCTATGTATTTGGCGGCTCTATCGAGACCGGTCAACCTGGTGGCTATGTGCAGTTATTGATGCCCGGAATCTTTGTGCAGACCGTTGCATTTACGCTTGCTGGTACTGCTTCTGGCTTAGCCGAAGATATGAAGAAGGGACTAATCGATCGATTTAGATCACTGCCCATCTCGCAATCTGCACTTGTCATTGGTCGCACACTTGGTGATTCACTTTTGAACATTGTTGTTCTCGCTGTCATGGGAATCGCCGGCTACATAGTCGGATGGCGTCCATCAAGTGGAATCGGCAGCATTGCCCTCGGATTTATCTTCTTGCTCTTCTTCGGCTACGCACTTTCTTGGGTGGGCGTCCTAGTTGGACTTTCGGCATCTGATGCGCGCGTGGTGCAGAACGTCAGCTTTATCGTAACCTTCCCACTGACATTCTTATCAAATGCATTTGCGCCAACAACCGGAATGCCGCGCGCCTTGCAGTACTTTGCAGAGTGGAATCCAGTTTCAACAATGGTGGCAGCATGCCGCGAACTCTTCGGTCTAGAAAATCAATTTGGTGCAACCGCCGGTTCATTTCCTAGTGAGAACCCATTGTTAACATCGCTGATTTATATGGTCATTATCATGGTGATATTTATTCCGCTCAGCGTTCGTAAATATCGCAACTACGCCGATTAAAAGCCTGCTGAATTAGGCGTAGAACTCGGCGCTCTTAATCTCTACCTTGATGTCGCGCCCATTAGGTGCGGTGTAAGAGACACTCGATCCGATTTCGGCACCTAGTACAGCGGCGCCTAATGGTGATTTCTCGGAGTAGACATCGAGATCGCCCGATGCAATTTCGCGCGAGCCGAGCAAGAACTTCATCTCATCGCCAGCAATAACAGCGGTAACAACCATGCCTGCACCGACTTTTCCATCGGCACTTGCCGGCGGTGTTCCGATATGAGCGTTCTCTAACATCGCTTTGAGCTGGCGAATACGCGCCTCCATCTTGCCTTGTTCATCGCGAGCTGCGTGATATCCGCCGTTCTCTTTCAGATCACCTTCGGCGCGAGCAGCTTCAATCTTGGCGGTTATTTCTTTACGTCCCGGACCTTCGAGGGTGGCGAGTTCGGCAGCTAAGCGATCAGCCGCTTCTTGGGTTAGCCATGTCTGTTGTGAACTCATAGTGGGCAATCTTAGGGCAGAGTGCGACAGCTTGATATGCCTACATTAACCGCATCTGCGCGGGTAGGAACGGTAAATGTTGGTTCGAGGTAGGTCTCACCGGCTGGAATAACGATAGCGATCTGACCCACAACGTTCTTCTCGTAATCACGAGCAGCTAGCGTGCATTGAACTTCCTGTTGACCATCAGCTCTTTGCACCAGGAAACGAATTTCGGGGTTTCGCGGGTCTTCATTGGTGAATGAGATTAATTCGTAGCGAAGTTCGGGCGTAGCTTGATGTAGGCCAGCCCACAACAACCATGCTCCACCCACGACGCCAAAAGCAATTGCATATCTCACCCAAGAGCGCGCAGGCGTAATTCCGTATCGATCATTGAAATCGAATTGGTCGTTTTCTGCTGGCATGGGAGAATCTTCTCATGGCAAGAGACGTTGAAGTAGGTGTAGCTGGTTCGCTCACGATGATCGTTCTATTCTCGAGCGTTGCATTCTTACTCCGTAATTTCTACAAACGCTATCTCCGGATGCAAGCTCGTGACCAGGTGCAACGGGAGAATGAAGGCGACAATTAAAGAGTCGGTAGTGCGAGGACTTGGGGCAACGTTTGTAGTTCTGGCTCTGACCGCAATCTTTATTGGACTTGGACTCTGGCAGTTAGATCGCGCCGATGAAATGCGTAACCCGCCGGTGGTTCCAATCGACCGAACTATCTATCCATTGCTCGAATTGGCAACTCCAACTGGCACAATCCCAGCTCCTAGTGTTGGAAAACAAGTTCGTACCTCCGGCTTCTACATCGCTAATTTCAAAGCCCCCAACCAAATCGATGGCGATGGCAAGGTAGCTGATTGGGAAGTAGCGCTGCTGCAGAACGAGACAGATACCGCAATTCTGGTGGTGCGCGGGCTTTGGAGAGACCGCCTGCAATCTCCGCAAGTTGCCATGTCAACCAAGGTAGAGATCACGGGCACGTTGATGCCACGCCAATTCGATGATCGCGCCGCCAATACTTCTTCGCAACTGTCGCGACTTGATAGCAGCATCCTGGTTTCAGCAACAGATTATCAACTATATGACGGTTTCATTATTGAAAAATCTGAGCAGGTTCGAAGTGGCGAGATTTCGCGGGCTAGAGTGCTAGAGCCGAAACTCTCATCTGGCGTGCCCGGTTACTACTGGCAACACATTTCCTATGTTGTGGTCTGGTGGTTTATGGCGATACTCGTTCTCTGGGCGCCGTTCTATGGTCGCCGGAAAGAAAAGTTATAGAGTTGCGCCCATGACTGAACCGACTTCCACTGGGGCGTTGACCCGATTCCGCCTGCTAGCTGTGCTCTGCGGCGTGAACCTGCTCTTGCTGGTACTTGTTTATATGCCAGCGAAGTACATCTTTGATGCCATCGAGAGCAATACCTGGATGATCACAATCCCGATCGCCCACGGATATCTCTACATCGTCTACATCCTGACCGTGCTGCAGATAGGCGTGCAGAAGCGAATGAAATTCATGACCATCATCGCCCTGATTGCCGCCGGAACCCTGCCGGTAGCATCGTTTGTTGCAGAGCGCAGAATTACAAAGAAGTACGGCGCCACCAAGTAAATTCCCTTTGGGTAAACCCAGTCAGGTTAACGTTGTATTACATCTCAACCATTAATGGCGTGTCGCACCAATAGTCCATTTCTTTCGTTCTATCTTTTGCAAGTCAGAAGCACCTCCGATTCTCTTCCCCATGAGTACAACTACAGAGAATGGTTAGGCCTTGGCTACTTCAAAGAAGAGCAATCTCGCCCGTAAAACCTATGTTTTGGATACTTCAGTACTCCTGGCAGACCCCGGGGCAATTACCCGATTTGAAGAACATGAAGTCATTATTCCGATAGCTGTTATCGGTGAATTAGAAACCAAACGCGACCATCCTGAACTCGGCTACTTTGCTCGCGCCGCACTTCGCGCCCTGGATGATCTTCGCATCGAACATGGTCGACTTGATTCAGCTCTGACCATTACACCTGAGGGTGGCACCCTCTCAGTCGAACTCAATCACACAGATTTGAGCACCTTGCCCCACGGATTCCTACGCGATGGCACCAATGATTCGCGCATCCTGGCAATTGCTAAGAACTTAATGTCTGATGGCAAGAACGTGGTTCTTGTGACCAAAGACCTCCCACTTCGTGTGAAAGCATCGTCGGTGGGCGTGGAAGCTCAGGAATATTTAGCCGAACTTGTCTCCAATAGTGGCTGGACTGGTATCGAAGAGGTCTCGGTTGGCCACAGCACAATCGATGAGCTCTACTCCTCAGATCGCGCGGATCACGAATGCGCACATAAGTCTCCAGTTCACACCGGAATCGTGCTCCACTCTGAGAAAGGAAGCGCGCTAGCCCGCGTCACTGAGAGCAAGCAGTTGCAATTAGTGCGTGGAGACCGACAAGCATTTGGTCTTCATGGTCGCAGCGCTGAACAACGGATTGCACTTGATTTGCTGCTTGATGAATCCATCGGCATCGTCTCACTCGGTGGCCGGGCTGGTACAGGTAAGTCAGCGCTCGCTCTCTGCGCCGGACTCGAAGCGGTGATGGAGAAGCGGCTGCATAAGAAAGTTGTCATCTTCCGCCCGCTCTATCCGGTCGGCGGACAAGAGCTTGGTTACTTGCCGGGCAGCGAAGGCGAGAAAATGTCGCCTTGGGCCCAGGCCGTTTTCGATACTTTGGGAGCGCTAGTAAGCCAAGCGGTCATCGATGAAATTATTGCCCGCGGGCTGATTGAAGTTCTACCCCTGACCCATATCCGTGGGCGCTCGCTCCACGATTCATTTGTCATCGTCGATGAAGCTCAATCGCTCGAACGTGGAGTTCTTCTCACCGTCCTTTCCCGAATCGGTCAGGCATCACGTGTAGTTCTCACCCATGACGTTGCCCAGCGCGATAACTTGCGCGTTGGCCGCCACGATGGCGTGGTCGCAGTGGTGGAAACGCTCAAGGGCCACCCGCTCTTTGCCCACGTGACCCTCACTCGATCCGAGCGCTCGCCAATAGCCGCGCTGGTCACTGAAATGCTGGAAGGCCCGCAAGGCTAAGCCGGGCGTTTTGGCCCCTCTTTAAATCTCACAGTCACAATTCGGACATTTGAGACTTTGCCCTATCTGACCTGCGGTTTTACCTACACACATCCTCGCTAATCTCTGTGAATTTGCGACGCACGCGGGGCTAAATTTGCGACCCACCCCCGACATTGCCACGATTTACCCATTCCCCCCAGGTCCTAGCCTCAATGTGAGGTCATGGTGGCATGGGCAAGGAAGGTCCAAAGTGGACCGAGTATGAACAGGAGATGAATGACGATGAAAGGAGTAACGAAGATGAAAGCTAACCTGCGCGAATTCTTCGCCGCCCTTGCCTCCTTCACCGTCTCCCGCGTCACCAAGCCAGCCCTCTGGGCAACAGTTGGATCAATGCTCCTGCTCGCCGCCGCGCAGCCAAGTGCTTACGGTCTGGAATTTCCGACTACTAGTCGACTAGCTCTTCCGGACTCAACAAATCTGACCAGCCAGACCCCCATGGCGAAGTATCTGAGAGTCAAGAGCGGGCTTCCGATGGCATCACTTTCTAGCCAGATGTCTGAGATGGCGATCGTTGCCAAGATCAGCCGCCAGGTCGAAATGGCCCGCACCATTGTTGGCGCCAAGAATGTAACGAAGGCAATCATGGCTGATGAATATGGCTGGGAGGGCGAGCAATATCGCTGCCTCAATAATTTGTGGACCAGAGAGAGCCATTGGAATTACCAGGCGCATAACTACCGCTCTGGCGCCCATGGAATTCCGCAAGCGCTACCCGCATCCAAGATGGATCTAATCGCCGATGATTGGCGCACCAATCCGGTGACCCAGATTCGTTGGGGGCTTCGCTATATCGAAGGCCGATATGACACACCTTGTGGTGCTTGGTCTAAGTTCAAGCGCAGTCGTTACTACTAGAAGTTAAGGCTTAACCCCGATAGTTAACGGCCGCATCGTCTCGGCAAAGAAATCATTTCCCTTGTCATCAACAACGATAAATGCTGGGAAATCAACGACATCAATCTTCCAGACTGCTTCCATACCCAGATCTGCAAAATCAAGGACTTCCACCTTCTTGATGCAATCTTGGGCCAGGCGTGCTGCCGGTCCGCCAATGGAACCGAGATAGAAACCCTTATGTTTATTACAGGCATCGGTGACCGCCTTAGATCGATTTCCCTTTGCCAACATGACAAGTGATCCACCAGCTGCTTGGAATTGATCCACATAGGAATCCATTCGGCCAGCAGTGGTGGGGCCAAATGAACCAGAGGCCATACCGGTTGGAGTCTTAGCCGGACCTGCGTAATAAACAGCATGCTGCTTTAAGTATTCCGGCATCTCCTGGCCGGCATCTAGCATCTCTTTGATTCGAGAGTGTGCCAAATCGCGCGCCACCACAATGGTGCCACTCAATGACAGACGAGTCTTTACCGGGTGCTTGGAAAGTTCAGCGCGAATTGCAGCCATCGGCTGATTGAGGTCAATATTTACTACATCGTCATTGAGATGTTCATCGGTGGTCTCAGGTAAGAAGTGCGCTGGCTCGGTCTCTAACTGCTCGAGGAAGATTCCGTCTTTGGTGATCTTCGCCTTTGCCTGACGATCTGCCGAGCAAGAGACTGCGATAGCGATAGGAAGAGATGCACCATGTCGAGGTAAGCGAACAACGCGTACATCGTGGCAGAAGTACTTACCGCCAAATTGTGCGCCAATGCCTAACTTCTGCGTTAACTTAAAGACTTCTTCTTCTAACTCGAGATCACGGAAGCCATGGCCCGTTGCCGCATCACCTGAAGTAGGCAAGTTATCAAGGTAATGCGTGCTGGCAAGTTTTGATGTCTTCACTGTGTGTTCGGCACTGGTGCCACCAATAACAATAGCTAAGTGATACGGCGGACAAGCAGCAGTGCCAATCGAGCGGAGCTTTTCATCAAGCCAATTCAAAAATGAGGTTGGGTTTAAAACTGCCTTGGTCTCTTGATAGAGGAAAGATTTGTTGGCACTGCCGCCACCTTTAGCGATGAATAAGAAGTTGTACTCATCAGGGTGCTCACTATCTGCATAAATCTCAATTTGAGCTGGCAAGTTATTACCGGTGTTCTTCTCTTCCCAGGTTGTGGTGGGAGCCATCTGTGAATATCGCAGGTTTAACTTGGTAAATGCGTCATAAACACCTTGTGCTAGTGCGACTTCATCTTTTGAACTAGTTAATACGTATTGCCCCTTCTTGCCCATGATCAGAGCTGTTCCTGTGTCTTGGCACATCGGCAAGATTCCACCGGCTGCAATATTGGCATTTTTAAGTAAGTCCAGTGCCACGAAGCGATCATTAGCTGATGCTTCCGGATCGGACAGAATCTTGGAGAGTTGTTGCAAATGTTCACTGCGCAGGTAATGTGAAATATCGTGTATCGCTGTCTCAGTAAGGAGTGTGAGCGCTTCGGCTGTCACGTGAAGAAATTGCTTATCGCCTAACTTTTCAACGCTCACGCCTTCTTTGGTCAGAAGTCGATACTTGGTTGTGTCCGGTCCGATCGGCAGCATGTCAGAGTATGAAAAAGTTGGAGCCACTTACTTCTCCTCAGCCTTTGTAGAACTCTTTGCCGCGTCTAATTTCTTCTTCGCGCCATCAAGCCATTGCTGACAAATTTTGGCAAGCTCTTCGCCGCGCTCCCATAACTTAAGTGACTCTTCCAGGGTTGCACTGCCGTCTTCTAGTGATTCAACGATCTCGGCCAGCTCATCACGAGCGGCTTCATAGGAGGGCTGTGAATCTTTAGCGGCCATGAGCACAATCTACTCTCTTGTAGTTATTCGGGAGAACTAACGGTGGCTGCGGTCTCACCTTTTGCCACGCGAATGCGCAAACGAGTGCCCACCTTCACCTTTGTGGCATCGCGCAGGATTGTGCCATCTGCTAACTGCACCACCGAATACCCGCGGTCCATCGTTGATTGTGGTGAGAGCGAACGCAGGTGGGCTTTAACACCCGCTAGCTCTTTCTTCTCAATTTCAATAATCGATGCAAAGCTGCGAATAGATCTATCTCGCAGCGCCTTTATCTCATCGCGGCGGGAGCTAACCATCAGCTGCGGGTCTTTCATCACCGGGCGGTTTCGTAGTTGAGCAATCAGATTGATCTCATAGCCAATAGTGGAGACCAGCGTTCGATACATGCGATCTCGTATCTTTTCGATATCACTAATTTCTTGCGCAATATCTGGCACCACGCGCTTGGCCGCATCGGTGGGAGTAGATGCCCGATAGTCGGCGACATAATCAAGAAGCGGTGCATCTTTCTCGTGGCCGATGGCGCTGACAATCGGTGTGGTGCACTGCGAGGCTAGTCGAACGAGTGACTCATCACTGAAAGGAAGTAGGTCTTCAAAGGAGCCACCTCCACGAGTAATGATGATGACATCTACATCCGGGTCATCCTCAAGCTCCTTTAGCGCTGCTGACACTTCAACAACAGCGGCGGCGCCTTGCACTGCAACTTCTCGAATTTCAAATTCAATTGCTGGCCAGCGCCGGCGAGCATTTTCCACCACATCTTTTTCAGCATCGGTATTGCGACCACAGATCAAGCCAACTTTTCGCGGAAGTCTTGGTAGTGCAATCTTTCTATCAGCGCTAAACAATCCTTCGGCAGCTAACTTCTCTTTCAGTGCTTCCAGACGTGCAAGAAGCTCTCCAACACCCACTTGGCTAATCTCTTTGGCAGACATTGTCAGTGAGCCGTTTTTAGTAAACCACGAAGGCTTGGCATAGATGACAACGCGAGCATTTGCCGGCAGTGGTTGCACGCTGGCTAATACTGATTTGTGACACATCACAGAAAGGCTCATATCTGCACTGGTATCGCGCAGTCGCATAAATGCCATGCCACCGCTGCGTTCATTAAGTTCTGAAATCTCGCCCTCAATCCAGATTGGGCCAAGACGATCCACATACTCTTTTATCGCTTCTGAGACCACGCGCACTGGCGCCGGGGCTTCTCGTGAAGTTTCGAACATGGGGGGAGCCTATTAGACTGACCCTTATGAGTAGAAGAGTTCTCTTAGCCGCGCCTCGTGGCTATTGCGCCGGCGTTGATCGCGCAGTGATTGCCGTTGAAAAATCGCTGGAACTCTATGGCGCTCCGGTCTATGTCCGTAAAGAAATTGTCCACAACAAGCATGTGGTCTCAACGCTTGAAAAGCGCGGCGTCATCTTTGTAAACGAAACCGATGAAGTGCCAGAGGGTGCCACAGTTGTCTTTTCTGCCCATGGCGTATCACCTGCCGTGCACGAACAAGCAGCTGCCCGAAACCTTAAAACTATCGATGCCACCTGTCCCTTGGTAACCAAGGTGCATAATGAAGTAAAGCGTTTCGCCGATGATGAAACTGAAATTCTTCTGATTGGCCATATTGGCCATGAAGAAGTTGAAGGAACTGCTGGTGAAGCACCAGGCAAGGTTCGCGTTGTCGATGGCCTAGATGAAGCCCGCACCATCATTCCCACACCAGGCAAAAAACTAGTCTGGCTTACCCAGACCACGCTCTCAGTTGATGAAACTATGCAATCAGTTGCAATTCTTAAAGAACGTTTCCCAGAAATTGCCAACCCACCATCAGATGACATCTGTTATGCCACCCAGAATCGCCAAGAAGCAATTAAGGCAATTGCCCCACAAGCAGATCTGGTTATTGTTGTGGGCTCCACAAACTCATCGAACTCCGTGCGCTTAGTTGAGGTGGCACTGGAATATGGCGCAAAAGCTGCCTATCTCGTTGATTATGCAACTGAGGTAAAAGATGAATGGTTTGAAGGTGTGGAAGTAATCGGTGTGACAAGTGGTGCATCTGTTCCGGAAATTCTGGTCAAAGACTTACTTAAGCATTTAGATGAGCATGGCTATAGCGATGTGGAAGAAGTTCGATCATCGGAAGAAACGTTGCTCTTTGCACTACCGAAAGAGCTACGCGCTGATTTAAAAGCTGCTAAGTAGAGAACCTCACCACCCACTAGTTTTAATCTGTAACTACTTATCTATAACCTGGAACTCTTGCATATTCCTGCATTAGATAGGGAACAGCTTTAGTTTTGTACCATTCGTCAATTTCGACGCCATATATTGCTTGGAATGAATCGCGCCAATCTGTATCGAGAGAGAAGGCACGCCAGAACTCCATCATTTTTTCGAAACCACCATCTGCCATTAATACCTCCGAGAGAAGTAATCCCGACCCGTAAGCAAATCGATATTTAAAGTCACAACCACCACTGAAATTACCTTCAAGGTTTTTTAGGTGGGTAAACCATTGGGAATCAGTAAATTTCCTTATCTCCACACTACCCGCCGGGTATGTATTCATATCCATTCTCTTGGCGCTGTCGTACACACTAAGTCCATATTTTTCAGTTATTTGAAAGTTTGAAAATAGAGTTGCACTACCCTCACGCAACCAACATGGCATTTGATCCGTGCGATTCTTAGAGAGTTGTTGCTGAACTATATGAACATTTTCATGAGGAATCATGGCATCATCTTGTATCGGACGGGTTGAGCTTCGAAAAAATGAGAGATGGCTCGGGCCCGGCTGTGATGGCACAGATCCAGCATTTAATTGACTACCTTCTCTGTCTAGCCGCCCTTGATATTCGCGGGCTGTATACCCATTTTTATCCAAGTCATAAGTTTTCCATGCGTTAATTAGCCAATCCAATTCCTTTTCAGTAGCATAAAAAATGTTAAATAATTCCGTGCCATCATAAACACTTGTCCAATACTGCATAGAGAAATTCAATTCTGACTCTATTTTTTCTTTATAAGCTGGAATTGCGTTAGGGGAGTAGTGGTATCTAAAGAGGTTTTTAACGGGCTTAGGTATCATCGCCTTCTTCATATTTGCAAGAGAAAGTGATTGAACCGATTGCTTAGTTGTCGTTTCAACTTTCACACCCTTATTCCAAGCCAGTTTCTTTCCAGTTTTTACACATGTATAGGTTTTACCCTTAACCACCTCAGTAATTCCTGCTTTACTACATTTAGCGCCTGCTTTAGCCGCAGCGTTTGCTGGCATAAGGGGAATTGATAGAAAAAGAGAGAGTATCGATAAGAATGCAATGAGCTTCTTAGCCATATGAAAAGCCTAGGCGGGAATCAAGTTATTACAAGAGGGCATTTGCCCGTATTTGACCTTTATTCGTTCAGTAATTAACCCTAGGCAGCAGCAGCGCGCTTAGAAGGGCGGTTCTTTGCCTTCTCATTTAAGAACATAAACCAGGCATAGAGCGCGCTGAGAAGTAGATACGGTGCGACGCTGGCGAGTGAACCGATGAAATCGATGCCGACTCTAGAAATCGAAAGGCCGTCACTGAGAATAGTCAGCAAGAGAACTGTCGCCCCATAGGCAAGTGGTGGCGTGACAGCTGCAACATAACGAGTTCCGGTGCGACCGTAGGCAACACCGCCATAGGTCACCAGGGCGATGATCAGACCAGAGATGATTCCAGGACCAGAGCGAATCCAGATTTCAAGTGATGTGAAGATAAAGATAAAAAGTGCTTGCAGAAATACCACACCTTGCTTTTTCAGTCCGGGGCCTTTCATCACTTACTCCTCTACTACTTCAACATCGATGAAATCATCTGGTGCATCTAAATCTAGGCTATCTAAGTCTGGGTTATTTAGCGCCCTTACATCTGCTGGAGATTCCGGATATTCAATTGCCAGCTTATCTTTATCGCCAGCTACGCCTAGTTTATTGATTCGACGAGCGGGTGCAAGGACAGTCTTTTCCGCTGTGGGAATGAGATCTTCATATGCTTTAGAGGTTTGATTAATTGCCTTGCCCACCGCAACAATCTTGGTATGTAAGAGTGTGACATTTTTTAGAAAAGTTGCCGCCACCTTTGTGATGTCATCGGCATTTTCAGCTAATTTATTACGAGTGAAGATATGGCCCACGGTGCGCAGCAGCGCCATCATTGATGTGGGAGTAGCAAGTGTGACCCCGACTTTAAATGCTTTCTCAAGAAGTAGCGGATCAAGGCGAAGTGATTCGGCAAGTAGCGTCTCAAAGGGGAGGAAGAGCACAACAAAGTCAGGGGAGTTCTGTGATTTGTGATAGCCACGCTTTGCGAGCGCATCGACATGCTTGAGTAAATCCTTGGTATGCAGCAAGAGCAGTTCATCGCGCTGTTCTTGCTCTTCTGTGCCAAAGGCTTCTAGGAAGCGATCAAAGGGAAACTTAGAGTCGATAAAGAGCCTGGAACCACCAGGCATTGCCACCGTGATATCGGGAATCCCAGAAGAATCTGAATCGGTGGTGGAACGCTGCGCCACATACTCATGGCCTTCGCGTAGCCCGGCTTGTTCTAGCAGAAGTTCCAGTTGGGCTTCGCCAAATTTTCCACGAGTCTGCGAACTCGCAAGTGCGCCGGCAATCTTCTTTGTTTCATCAAAGAAGGTAGTCGATGCTTTGCGCATCTCATCGATAGTTCCGACCAATTGCACTTCAGATGCAATTCTCTTCTCCGATGCTTCTTGTGCTTGCAAACGCATGCGTTCGACAGTTGTTTTCATCTCTTCCATCTGCGTTGCAATCTTTGTTTCGTTCTCACTTTTGGCTTCTGCTGCCTTCAGGCGATCATCAGATGCCTTAAGCAGCACCTTCACATCGTTGAGTTCTTGGCTAATCGTTGATGTATTGCCACCGTTTGCGCCAGATTTAATTCTAGAAATCCACAGACCAAGTGCGAGACCAAGAAAGAGGCCGAGAATGAGAGTTATTAAGGTCACCACTGTGCTGGACATGGGGCAATCGTGGCAGGAGGGACTGACAATCCCCCGTAGGCTGTCCTACTTATGAGCCTCTCAATTGGAATCGTCGGCCTGCCGAATGTCGGAAAGTCGACCCTCTTTAATGCTCTGACCAAGAACAATGTCTTAGCCGCCAACTATCCCTTTGCCACGATCGAGCCCAATGTCGGTGTTGTGGGCGTTCCGGATGAGCGGTTAGCAAAGCTGGCCACAATCTTTGGTTCGGAAAAGCTTCTTCCAGCTGCCTTGTCTTTCGTTGATATCGCCGGCATTGTGAAGGGCGCATCTGAGGGAGCTGGCCTCGGAAATAAGTTTCTTGCCAATATTCGTGAGACCGATGCCATCTGCCAAGTTATCCGCGTCTTTACCGATGGCGATGTGGTTCACGTCGATGGTCGCATCGATCCTGCTAGTGACATGGAAACAATCAACATGGAACTTGCGCTCGCAGATTTACAGACAATTGAAAAGGCAATTCCGCGACTTGAGAAGGAAGCGCGCGTTGCTAAGGATAAGGCGCCAGTTCTGGAAGCGGTAAAGGCTGCCAATGAATGGTTGCAATCTGGTAAACCTTTATCGCAATCAAAGATTAATCGCGAACTTTTGCACGAACTTCACCTGCTCACCGCAAAACCATTCTTATATGTTTTCAATGTTGACGCCGCAGAACTTGCCGACGAAGAACTGCGCACAAAGCTCTCAGCGCTGGTTGCTCCGGCTGAAGCAATCTTCTTAGATGCCAAGACCGAGGCTGAACTTGCCGAACTTTCCGATGAAGATGCGCTCGAACTTTTGCAGGCAATTGGTTTAACAGAGCCAGGACTTGCCACACTTGCTCGTGTTGGCTTCGACACCTTAGGGCTACAAACTTATTTAACTGCAGGTCCAAAAGAAGCGCGAGCTTGGACTATTCATAAAGGCGATACCGCGCCAATGGCGGCCGGCGTCATTCACACAGATTTCCAAAAAGGTTTCATTAAAGCTGAAATCGTTTCTTTTGCCGACTTGGTAGAAGCGGGCACGATGGCAGAGGCGAAAGCTAAAGGCAAAGTGCGTATGGAAGGCAAGGAATACATCATGCAAGACGGAGACGTAGTGGAGTTCAGATTCAATGTCTAATACAAATTCAAACGGCCCAATACTAAATACAGCGCGTGCCCGCCTTAATCAGGCGCACCTAAAGGATCTTCCAAAGAAGACCCGCGACAACCTTCGCAACGTCGCGATCATCGCGCACGTGGATCACGGTAAAACAACACTCGTTGATGCGATGTTGTGGCAATCCGGAGCTTTTGCGGCCCACAAGAAGCAAGAAGAAGGTCAAGACCGCATGATGGATTCCATGGATCTTGAGCGCGAAAAGGGAATTACTATCCTTGCCAAGAACACTGCAGTACGTCGCGGTGACACCATCATCAACATTATTGATACCCCAGGCCACGCAGATTTTGGTGGCGAAGTTGAACGTGGTCTGGAAATGGTTGACGGCGTTATCTTGCTCGTCGATGCATCCGAAGGCCCGTTGCCGCAAACACGTTTCGTATTGCGCAAAGCGCTGCAGAAGAATCTTCCGGTAATTCTCCTTATCAATAAGGTAGACCGCCCCGATTCACGTATCGCAGAAGTTGTCGATGAGGCATATGCACTCTTCCTCGATCTCGACGCCAACGAAGAGCAGATTGAATTCCCAGTTGTCTATGCATCTGCAAAAGCAGGGCGTGCATCGCTGACACGTCCGGCAGATGGTGGAATGCCAGAAGAAAAGAACCTCGACGTTCTCTTCGACACAATCTTCTCGGCAATTCCAGCACCGGTTTATCACGAGGGCGCACCGTTGCAAGCGCACGTAACAAACCTTGACTCATCACCATTCCTTGGTCGTTTGGCACTTTGCCGCGTTCACGAAGGTGTAATTAAGAAGGGCCAAACTGTTTCGTGGATTAAGACCGATGGCACAACAGAGCGAGTGAAAATTTCTGAGCTACTCATGACGGAAGCGCTCGAGCGCGTTCCAGCGCTGGAAGCTCACCCTGGAGACATCATCGCGGTCGCGGGAATTGAAACAATTACCCTGGGTGAAACCTTGGCCGAGCTTGATAATGCGCATGCGCTGCCACTAATTACAGTTGATGAACCATCAATTTCGATGACCATCGGTATCAATACATCTCCACTAGCGGGCAAGAGCGGCAAGATGCTTACTGCGCGCCAGGTAAAGGATCGCCTTGATAAAGAGCTTATCGGTAACGTTTCGCTGCGCGTACTTAATACTGAACGTCCCGATACTTGGGAAGTTCAGGGTCGTGGCGAACTTCAGCTAGCAGTGCTTGTTGAAATTATGAAGCGCGAAAGTTTTGAGCTCACCGTCGGTAAGCCACAAGTGGTTACCAAGATGATTGATGGAAAGCTGCACGAACCAATGGAGCGCTTATCAATCGATGCACCTGAAGATTATTTGGGTGTGCTTACGCAGTTGATGGCGCTACGTAAGGGTCGCATGGAACAGATGGTTAATCACGGAACCGGTTGGATTCGTCTTGATTACAAGGTTCCATCACGTGGCCTCATTGGTTTCCGTACCGAGTTCCTGACTGAAACTCGCGGAACCGGTTTGCTCCACCATGTATTTGATTCATACGAACCGTGGTTTGGTGAACTTCGTACCCGTGGCACAGGCTCACTTGTCTCAGACCGTATCGGTACTGTGACTTCATATGCATTGGCTGGAATTCAAGAGCGCGGATCAATCTTCGTTGAACCTGGTGATGAAGTTTATGAAGGCATGGTTATCGGTGAGAATTCACGCGCTGATGATATGGATGTCAACTGTGTTCGCGAAAAGAAACTTACCAATATGCGCGCTTCGGGTACCGATGATTCGGAAAAGTTGATTCCGCCTAAGAAGCTCAATATGGAAGGTGCACTCGAGTACTGTCGTGAGGATGAATGCGTGGAAGTAACTCCAGCCGTCGTTCGCATTCGTAAAGTTGTCCTCGATGGGCCAGAGCGCGCACGCGCTACATCTCGGGCAAAGAAGAACAACCAGAACTAATTGACTTCGGTTAATTCAGCTTGGGTTTACCTGACTTGTCACCGCCGTAGGGTTAAATAGCAACTGTGAGTAAGCAGAGCCCTTCATCGCCACTTCGCCTCGTGCGAAGTCACGATGAGGGGTTTCTACCTTTCACAAGAAAGATCACGCTCAGCGCTGAACAGCAAGCCGTTGTTGCTCATCGGGGCACTCCATTGATCATTACTGGCGCTACCGGAACCGGTAAGACCACCGTTCTGATTGAGGCAGCATTGGCGCGCATCGAAGCCGGCCAAAGCCCTGACTCCATTCTCTTGCTCACTTACGGACGTGAACGCGCATCTGAAATGCGCGATGCAATCGTTACGCGCTCTACTAAGACTGCCTACGAACCTCTTGCGCGAACATTTCACTCACTTGCATATTCCATTTTGAAGATGCGCACTGCTGATAATTTCCGCGACATCATCTTGTTATCGGGTGCCGAACAAGAGACATTCATCGCACAACTTCTTGCTGGCGATATTGAAGATGGATATCAGCAGTGGCATGAAGATTTACAGCGAACTGAGCAATCCTTAGGTGAACCACTACAGACCCAAGGGTTTGTCCGTGAACTTCGCGATCTCATCATGCGCGCCAACGAACGTGGAATCACGCCGGATGAACTCGAGCTTCGCGGAAAACAATTAGGCGAGAAGTATTGGCCCGGGGCTGCGCAATTCTGGAAACGCTACTTAGGAGCGATGACTTTGCAAGAGGTTCTTGCTGGCGATGCCAAGGTGCGAATTGATCCATCGGAAATTATCAATACTGCAATCAACTATTTAACGGCCAACCCAGAGCTACTCGCAGAGCTACGGGGTAGATTTACGACAATCATCGTTGATGAATTTCAAGAGAGTGATCCGGCGCAACGAAATTTACTTAAATTATTAGCCGGAGACGATCTCGTGATTGTTGCCGATGCAGCAAGTGCAGTGGGTCGATTCCGTGGCGCTGACCCGGAAGGAATAGCAGCTGTTCTTGATTCTTATCTAGCCCTAGCTGGTAAGAAGATAGAACTCACTTCAAATTTCCGAGGAGCGCCTTCGGTGCAAGTAGCGCGATTGCTTTCCGAGTCTGAAGAAGCACAATTTATTGCCCATCAATTTAAGCGCGCTCACCTCATGCACGGTATTGCCTATTCGCAGATGGCGGTCATTGTGCGCTCACATGGCCAGAGCTCGGCCGCAATTCGCAGAGCCTTTGCTCAGGTCGCGATTCCAACCGCCGGTGATATCGAAGCGCTAGCTAATAACGCTGCAATTGCGCCATTTCTGCTGCTGGCAAAGGTGGCTGCTGGCGCGCAGCCATTGAATTTAGATACGGCAGAGAAGTTACTCACCAGCGAATTCGGCGGCGCAACCTCGGTCTCGCTCCGTCGTACGCGCGCTGCGTTGCTCGCTGCGCGCGATGAATCACAGGATAAACGTTCTGGTACTCAATTAATTCTCGATGCCATTACTACCGGTGATGTTGCAATCGAAGATTCGGCCGAACTACTTCGCATTCACAACCTGCTCACTGCGGCTAAGAAATCAATTGCTAAGAAGAGTGCAACAATTCACGATCTGTTGTGGGCAATCTGGAGCAGTGCGGTAAATAGCGATAATGAAAAGATTTCAGAGTCATGGCGGGCAACTGCACTCAAAGGTGGTGCTCGCGGAGCTTCGGCAGATCGAGATCTCGATGCCATGATTCAATTCTTTGATTCTGCAGCTCGCCATATTGAGCGTTTTCCAGGTGCGAAACCGCAGATATTCTTACAAGAGCTTGAGAATGAAACCATCGTCACTGACCTCATTACTTCCCGAGGCGTGCGTCCTGATGTCGTAGAAATTCTCACTGTGCATTCTGCAAAAGGGCGCCAGTGGCGTTATATTGCAGTTGCTGGTGTGCAAGAGGGTAATTGGCCAAACCTAAAACAACGTAGCTCACTGCTAGGTGCGGAACGTTTAGTCGAGCGTGTTCGACATGGTGATGATCTTCCCCAAACAACTCTTGACATAATTGCCGCATCATCTTTGGCAGAAGATGAAGCTCGTTTATTTCATGTAGCAACAACGCGAGCCGCTGATTCATTACTCGTTACTGCGATAACCAGTGAGGATCAAAGCCCATCTATATTTTTTGAAGATTTCGCAGAATTCCATAGAGTTTCAGCGCAGCCACTGTCAGTTCCACGGCCACTGACTGCCGCTGCACTTGTGGCAACGCTACGACGAGAAGTAAATCTCGCTGGTAGCACCGAAGCGGCATCGCTGCTTAAGTCCCTTGGTAATAATGGAATTCAGCTAGCGCAACCATCGCAATGGCTGGGAGCAGCGCCCATCACTACTGAAGCGCCAGTCATTGCTGACGATGCGCCTGTGCCAGTCTCACCTTCGGGGGCAGAATCCTTTACTGAATGCGGACTTAAGTGGTTCTTGGAAAAAAGTGGTGGCACTGATGGAGATTCCACTGCGCAGCTATTGGGATCGGTCATTCACGAGTTTGCTCGTTTGAAAGTTGAAGAACCTGCAATTACCGATGATCAACTGCAGCGTAAGCTCCTGGAATCATGGCCGCTAATCGATGATAGCCAAGGTTGGATTAGCAAGGCCGCGCTTGCCCGCGCACAGAAGATGCTCGAACGCTTTTCAATTTTTCATAGTAAATCACTGAGCGAAAATGACCGTACCGTTGCTGGCGTCGAACAGAGCTTTGAAATCACGGTAGGGCGGGCAAAGATTCGTGGAAATGTAGATCGCATTGAAGTGGATAGCGAAGGAAAGCACTACATCATTGATTTTAAAACTGGCAAGAAAGAGATTTCGGCAGCAGATGCCAAGAGTAATTTGCAACTAGCCTGTTACCAGCTGGGTGTCGTGCTCAACGGTTTTGAAGCGAAGCTGAAATCAACGCAAGTATCAGGTGCTCAACTTGTCTATCTGGCGAGCAAAAATAAGAGTTACAGCACTCGTGAACAAGATGCGCTAGTCGATGTAGCTGCCACACAAACTATTCTGGAAGAGATAGCCGTCGGTATGGGTGGCGCCACATTTACTGCGCGCAAAAACGATATGTGTAAAGGCTGCAAGGTCAAACCTTCTTGTCCGCTCTACTTAGAGGGTAAGGCGGTACATCAATGATTGAGAAGTACACACCTGATCAAGTGGCCGAAATGATTATCTCGATCGACCCTACCTTCCATCTGCCATCTGATGAACAACGCCCCATCATCTCTATTCACGATAATCCACTCGAGCCAGCAGTTGTTATCGCTGGTGCTGGCTCTGGGAAAACCGAAACTATGGCAGCGCGCGTTGTTTATCTCGTCGCCAATGAATTTGCGCGCCCTGATCAAATTCTTGGACTTACCTTTACTCGCAAAGCAGCGGGCGAACTCAATACCCGTATTCGCAAACGGCTGCGCCAATTCCAGCAGGCAGCGGATAAACAGGGCCTGGCGCGCACTTTTAGCAGCCTTGAGACTGCCGTTACTACTTATCACTCCTATGCCGGGCGACTGCTCAGTGAACATGCGATTCGTTATGGCATCGATGCCGATGTGCAACCGATGGGAGAAGCGGCGCTCTGGATCTCGGCCAATAAATTAGTGCGCGAATGGGATGACGGCATTTTTAACACAAGTGATGCTGCTAGTACCGTTGTAAAGGACTTACTTGGGCTTACCTCTATGTTCTTAGAACATCGGGTTAGCGCTGATCAAATACGAAGCGCAGACGAGAAAGTTCTGGAAAAACTGCTCCAGATGACAGGTGCAACTAATGATGAAACTCGACGAGTTGCAAAGGTGCTCAATCAACGTATTGCCATGTTGCCGATGGTGGAAGCATTTCTGGAATCCCGCAGGCAATCGGGTGAACTCTCCTTTGATGATCAAATCTCGTTAGCTGCGGATATCGCCGTTAACTTTGCAGATGTGGGCGTCCTAGAACGCGCAAAGTATCCAGTAGTACTCCTCGATGAATATCAAGACACCTCACAATCGCAGGTGCGTTTACTCTCGGCCCTCTTTGGTAACGGCCACCCCGTCACTGCAGTTGGCGATCCTTGCCAATCTATCTACACCTGGCGTGGTGCATCTTCCGGAACCATCAGCGCGTTTAATTCCAACTTCCCCAAGGGCGAAGGAGCTACGGGTAAGAAGGCCTACGAATTGCTCACCACGTATCGCAACGATCAATCAATTCTTGCTCTTGCAAATGAAATCTCATCCGGTGTACGTGAACTCGAAGGTATCAATGTGGCAGCACTCAAGCCGCGCATAGGTGCAGGTAAAGGTGATCTCACTTGTGGCGTATTTGAAAATCTAGAAGCGGAAAGTGCAGCTATCGCAGAATACTTCGCACCGCTCTGGAACGACGCTGGGCGCATGACGCCGGGGGCAAAGGTTCCTAAGACATTTGCCGTCTTGGTACGAAAGCGCGCACAAATTGCCCTTATTCAAGAAGCGCTAGCAAAGGCCGGAATACCTGCTGAAGTCCTTGGTTTAGGCGGACTTGTGCATGTGCCTGAGATAGCTGATTTGGTGGCGATGTTAAAGATTATTAATAATCCCGATTCCGGTGCCTCGCTCATGCGTCATCTAACTGGGCCGCGTATCAATCTGGGAGCACGCGACATTGCAGCCTTGGGTGGTTTTGCACGTTCCCGATCTGCAGCGCTTGCTGCAGATAGTCGTAGCATTGTAAAAAATATTGTGGCTGGTAACCCGGCATCAGCTGAAGCAGACGATCAATTCATCGGAAGTGTTATCGATGCACTTGATGAAATTGAAAAGTGCGATAAATCTAAGTTCAGCACCGCCGGCTACCAACGTCTTTCCGCCTTTGCATCTGACTTACGTCGTTTGCGTTCCCGCGCTTCTGCTCCTATTACCGAACTCGTCGTTGAAATTGAGAGGTATCTGAATCTAGAGAGTGAAGTAATGCTGCGCGATGGTGGCACCCGCGGTCGCCGTCACCTCGATCGCTTTCTGGATGAAGCTGCCAAGTTTGCTCGAAGCGGTGGCTCGCTCTCTGCTTTCTTGCAGTGGCTCGATGTTGCAAGTGAAGAAGAAGGTGGGCTGAAAGCCGGGGCACCGGAAGCTGACGCCAGTGTGGTTCAGATTCTGACAATCCATATGTCTAAGGGCGCCGAATGGGATGTCGTTGCAGTTCCAGGGCTAGCGCAAGGCGCATTTCCTAGCGCTAATTCCACCGACCCAGATAACTGGATTACCAATGAGCGTCACATTCCATTTGAACTTCGTGGTGATGCCGGGATTTTGCCAACCTTTACCTGGAACGCTGCCACAACAAATGCGCAAGCAAAGAAAGCAATTGAAGATTTCGCACAAGAGTGTGTGGAGTTCAAGATGCGTGAAGAAATTCGACTTGGCTACGTTGCTATGACGCGTGCCCGCACCCACTTATTCGCTTCCACTTCATTCTGGCGCGATGGCGCAAAACCGGTTGCGCCGTCGGTGCTGTACGAGAAGGTGCAACAGGTGGCAAGTGAACGTGGCACAGTACTTTCTGCCCCCACTGCACCAGAGAGCACTGATAGGAACCCAGCGAAGGATATTGAGATTACGGCGCAGTGGCCACGCGATCCACTGGGGGATAAGCGAGCAGATTTTGATCGCACGGTCGCACTCGTCGAATCTGCAACCCCACTTAATTTAACGGAGCCAACATCGGAAGATTTTGCAGAGTTTGTCGATGATGCTCGCGCCATCATTGCCGAATTTGAAGAATTTAAGTTGGGTGCGCGCGATGTCACCTTACCTGCTCGCCTTTCTACTTCGACTTTGATTGCACTACACGAAGATTCAGCGGAACTTGCCCGCACGATTCGCCGCCCAATGCCGCGCGCCATGGATGAGTACTCACATCGCGGAACCGCTTTCCACTTATGGATTGAAAACCACTTCAACGCGAAGACCCTCTTTGATGATGAAGATTTTGATTTACTGACACCATTTGAAGAAGATCAAAAACTGGAAGATCTTAAAAATTCTTGGCTGCAATCTGAGTGGGCGCAGCTACAGCCACATGCGGTGGAAGTTCCTTTTGAAACCGTCATCGCTGGAGTACTTGTGCGCGGTCGGATCGATGCAGTCTATAAAACTAGTAGCGGTTTTGAAGTCGTTGACTGGAAGACCGGATCTAAAACTCTAGGTGAATCAGCAGCGGTGCAGTTAGCTGTCTATCGCTTGGCGTGGGCCAAGTTGCAGGGAATTGCAGTTGATCAGGTCTCGGCTGCATTCCATTATGTGCCAATAAATAAAACAGACCGGCGAGCTAATCTTCTTAGTGAAGATCAACTCACCGGTCTGTTACTACTAGGGTGAACTAGATATCGAAGCGGTCTAGCTCCATAACCTTGCTCCAGGCAGCTGCGAAATCTTCCACAAACTTCTTCTCAGCATCGGCACTTGCATAGACCTCAGCGAGGGCACGAAGTTCTGAGTGGGAACCGAAGAGTAAGTCTGCGCGAGAAGCGGTGAACTTAACCTTGCCAGTCTTGCGATCGCGAGCCTCGAAAAGCTCGTTCTCACTTGAAGTTGAAGCCCACTCATACTTGATATCAAGTAAGTTGACGAAGAACTCGTTTGTCAGTGTCTCCTTCTTACTGGTGAGCACACCTGTCTTTGAGCCATCGTAATTTGCACCGAGTGCACGAAGACCACCGACAAGTACGGTCATTTCAGGTGGTGTCAGAGTAAGAAGCGATGCTCGATCAACGATTGCGATTTCTGAAGGGCGCATATCGGTAGCGCTCTTGTAATTACGGAAACCATCAGCTGTTGGCTCGAGGTAAGCAAATGAGAACGCATCTGTCTGCTCTTGCGTAGCATCTGTGCGACCTGGTGTGAAACGTACCTTGGTCTTCACGCCCGCCTTCTTGGCAGCTTCTTCGACTGCAACAGTGCCACCCAAGACGATGAGATCTGCGAGTGAAACCTTCTTCGCTGACTTCTTATTGAAATTAGCTTGAATCTTTTCGAGGGCAGCAAGTACCTTCTTAAGTTCCTTCGGGTTATTGGCTTCCCAGCTAATTTGTGGCTCTAGCCGAATACGAGCACCGTTAGCACCACCGCGCTTATCTGTGCCGCGGAAAGATGCTGCTGATGCCCACGCTGTTGTTACCAACTGCGCAGAGGTAAGTCCGCTGCTCAAAATTCTCTTCTTAAGAACTTCGATTTCAGACTTTCCAATTACTCGCTTTGGACGGGCTGGAAGTGGATCTTGCCAGATGAGTTCTTCAGCTGGAACGAGAGCGCCGAGGTAACGAACTGCTGGCCCCATATCGCGGTGAGTAAGTTTGTACCACGCACGTGCAAATGCATCAGAGAATGCATCAAAGTCTTTTGCAAAGCGGCGTGAAATCTTCTCGTATTCAGGATCCATGCGAAGTGCAAGATCTGTTGTTTGCATAACCGGAGCATGTGTCTTGCCCTTGATATGTGCATCAGGAACAATCTTGGATGCTGACTCATCTGTTGGAATCCATTGAACTGCGCCACCAGGTGACTTGGTCTGCTTCCACTCGTACTTGAAGAGAATCTTGAAGTAATCGTTATCCCACTTAGTCGGGCTTGGTGTCCAAGCGCCTTCCAGGCCGCTGGTAATTGTGTCCGCACCCTTTCCGGTTCCGAATGAGTTCTTCCAACCAAGACCCATCTCTTCCATTGCAGCGCCTTCTGGTTCTGCACCGACATACTTACCAGGATCTGCAGCACCATGTGCCTTACCAAATGTATGTCCGCCAGCTACGAGTGCAACTGTCTCTTCATCATTCATCGCCATCCGCGCAAATGTTTCGCGGATATCGACGGCTGCTAGAAGTGGATCTGGATTTCCATCAGGACCTTCAGGGTTTACATAGATGAGACCCATCTGCACTGCAGCAAGTGGATTATCTAATTCACGATCGCCGCTGTAACGATTGTTGGCAAGCCACTCTTGCTCTTTGCCCCAGTAGGTCTCATCTGGCTCCCAGACATCAACACGTCCGCCACCGAAACCAAATGTCTTAAGTCCCATTGATTCGATTGCGCAGTTACCGGCAAGAATCATGAGATCTGCCCATGACAATTTCTTGCCGTACTTCTGCTTAATTGGCCAGAGCAAGCGACGAGCCTTATCTAAGTTTCCATTATCTGGCCAGCTATTAAGGGGTGCGAAGCGTTGCATTCCAGAACCGCCGCCGCCACGACCATCGTGTGTGCGATATGTACCGGCAGCGTGCCATGCCATACGAATAAAGAATGGACCGTAATGTCCGTAATCTGCTGGCCACCACTCTTGTGATGTTGTCATCAATACTTCAATATCTTTCTTCACTGCCTTGATATTGAGCTTTGAAAATTCTTCGGCGTAATCGAAATCTTCGCCCATTGGATCTGATGCCGGCGAGTTTGTCCGTAGCACTGAGAGATCTAACTGATTTGGCCACCAATCATTGTTATATGTGCCGGCGGTATTTAGCTTGCTACCGGTGTACGGGCACTGTGCTGTCACAGATGTAGTCGGATTTGCAGTTGTGGTCATTGTCGTCCCTCCAGTTAAGAAAAAGCGAGTAAAAGATCTGCGGGGTGCAGCCAAAGGCTAGCCGAAGTGAGAAAAATTGTTAATTCGAAAGCTCAATCGCAAGGGGCAGATGGTCACTTATCCCAGTTGGTGAGAGGCGCATCACGGAGAATTCACCTGGTTGTAAATCCTTCGAAAGTAAGTAGTCAAACTTAATCGATGGCCCCCAGCTCGGGTAGGTATTTCCGGGCGCTAAAGATTTCCAGGAAGATGCGAGCGTCGGCAAATTCCCGGGCAAGTTGAGGTCACCCATCACTATCGCCCGGGTGCCACTTTCTTCGGCAATCGCTAGCGCCCATTTTTTCACTCTTCGAAGTTGGCGCAGATTCAATCCCGGCACAAAAGAGAGGTGGGTATTCACAACGGTCCAACCATTTTCCAGTACCGCTGCGATAGCAAGACGTGGTTCATCTTTAACGTAGATGAAACGCGGTTTACCTTTTCCACTTTCATCACCAGGAACAATAAGTGGTAACCCAAGAAATGAACGACCAAGATTTAGCCGGTGCCATGAGAGCACCGGAATTTTAGAAACTATTCCAATTCCATAACACTCGTGCATCAACTCGGTATGTGAACTTTTATCAGTGATTAATTCTGGTTCGTGCTCATGTAATTTGCGCCATGATTCGCCAGGTGTGCCAATAACACTGGGGCCCATCGCCCAGTCTCGGGCGCCGACGCTCTCTGCGATATCGCGTATCTGTGGACGTGAATTTGAGCGAATCAGAAAGTGATCGACCTCCTGAAAGCCCATCACATCTGAGTTCAAGGATTGCACTGCCGCGGCAAGTTCAGCGGCTGAATCGGCTGAATTTCTGGGTGGAATTGCCATTCCATGCAGGATATTCCACGAGGTGATGCGCACCCCCACACACTAGTAACCTGCACCCGTGAGCGCGATTAACCAACACACCTCCCGCATTGATCGTGCTGGTGAACTTCGGGTAAACCAAGAAACTCTTGATCAATTGTGGCAACGCGCACAGATTCTTCATATTGCAGAAGGTCGCATCGCTGCTAGCAATCTTCCAGAAGTTGGACCGAAAATTGTATTTATCAGCGCAGAGCGAGTTGCTGCAGCTATCGCATCAGCGGAATTTACTGAAGGCAGCCGCTACTTCTTAGGCTTAGACCCCGATACACAGTTGCCTTTTTTTGCTTGGGATACTGAGTGGGTTGGCACAATCGAAGATGAAGCGAAAGCAGTTGGCTTCTCCACGGTTCGTGAACTGGGCTCGCTCCTTGCTCCACAAGAGTTAGAACTTTCCTTACACGCGATGGGGCTCAGCAATTGGCATCGCGCACACCCTCGATGCCCACGATGCGGTGGCGCAACTCGCGTTGATCTTGGTGGTGCGGCACGTTTTTGCGATGCCGATCAAAGTCATCATCATCCGCGTACTGATTCGGCAGTTATTGTTCTTGTCAAAGATCGCAGTGATCGAATTTTGCTTGGTCATCAACCAATTTGGCCAGAAGGTCGCTTCTCTACCTTTGCTGGTTTTCTTGAACCTGGTGAAACTTTCGAACAGTGTGTAGCTCGTGAAGTTTTAGAAGAGTCATCAGTTTCCGTTACCGAACTTAAATATTTAGGTTCTCAACCTTGGCCATTTCCGGCCAGCATCATGATTGCATTTGAAGCAGTGACAGATAATCCAGAGAGCGCTAAGGGTGATGGCGAAGAGATCACAGAAGTTAAGTGGTTTACTCGCGCCGAACTCAAAGCCGCTGCCGCAGATGGTTCACTCTTGCTTCCGCCAAGAATTTCAGTTGCGCGCAAGATGATTGAAGGTTGGCTGGGTGAAAGCTCGCCCGGTGGCGAGACATGGCGCTAGCAATGTGGCACTAAGGTCATGGCAGTCGAAGATTCAATACTTGCCGCCCTTGATCCCGATCAACGCGCAGTAGCACTTGCTAGTCGTGGGCCGGTCTGCGTCATTGCCGGCGCCGGTACTGGAAAAACTCGAGCAATTACGCATCGCATCGCCTACGCAGCAGCGATCGGAACTATGGATCCACAGAAAGTATTGGCGCTGACATTTACGGCAAAAGCCGCAGGTGAAATGCGTGCCCGCCTGCGTACCTTAGGCGTGCCTACGGTCGCAGCGCGCACTATTCACTCGGCAGCGCTCAAGCAGTTGCTCTACTTCTGGCCATCTGTCTTTGGCGGTCGCACTCCAGATTTAATGACGACCAAGACCGGATTTCTTACCGAGGCCATTAATCGTGCGGGTTTAAGTAACTCACTACGAGCAACGAGCAGAGAGTTGATGCGTGATATCGCCTCGGAAATTGAGTGGGCCAAAGTTTCGCAAGTTGGTCCTACTGATTACATCAATGAAGTAGCAAAACGTGGACAGAAACCTAGAGTGAGCCCGGAACAGATGGTGCAGATTTACACGGCCTATGAATCCATAAAGAAGCAAGAGCTCGCTATTGATTTTGAAGATGTGCTGCTTTTATGTGCGGCAATGTTGGAAGAAGAGCGAGAAGTGCGCGAACGCGTGCAGGATCAATATCGGTACTTCACCATCGATGAATATCAGGATATTTCACCAATTCAACAACGCTTAATCAATGCCTGGCTTGGAACTCGCACCGATATTTGTGTTGTGGGAGATCCGGCGCAGACTATTTATTCATTCGCTGGTGCTACTCCGGTATTTCTCAATTCATTTACCCAACGTTTTCCGGAAGCCGAAGTCATCCGGTTAACAACTGGATATCGCTCGACTCCTGAAATTACCTTCGCCGCAAATGCGCTGCTGCGCCACGGCACAATGGGTCAAGAACTAATTGCTTTCAATAGCCATGGTTCGAAACCGATAGTTACTGGTTATGACGATGAATCAGCTGAAATCCGTGGAGTCATGGATGAAATCAACGCGCTCTTGCTTGGTGGCACGCAGCCGCAAGAGATTGCTATTTTGGCGCGAACTAATGCCCAGCTCAAGGGTGCAGAGCGAGCGATGTTGGCGCAGAACATTCCATATCAAGTGCGTAATACTGAACGTTTCTTTGAACGGCGCGAAGTCCGCGATTTTCTTAGCCAAGTGCGGAAAGCCTCCGTCATCCCGGCCGAAGGCCAGGGGTGGATAGATGAGTTACGTTCACTTGCGCAACCATATTTAACAGGGGAGGCCATCGATGGAATTGCGGCGCTGCTGCATTTAGCGCGCGAACTTGATGACGATGAGAATTTTTCTCCGAAAACTTTGCGCACTTACTTACGCGAAGTAGAAGATCGCGTGCAACAGAACAATCCACCCACCATGCCGGTCGTTACGCTGGCAACGCTGCATGCGGCCAAAGGTCTTGAGTGGGAGCGGGTATTTCTCATCGGCGCATCAGATGGCCAACTGCCGCTGACTAATAGCGCTGGCGAAAGCGCGGTCGAAGAAGAGCGCAGGCTCTTTTATGTTGGGATTACGCGGGCGAAGGCAGATCTACACATTTCCTATCGAGGAAATCCAAGCCAATTCCTGCGTGAATCCAGCCTTATCTAATTTAGACGGGTTTAATTACCTTGCACGAATCAATACCCATCTTGTACCCTTAGAGTTCGAAAACAGGGAAGGGGATTGAAAATGGCAAATGTCATGACATCAATCATCACAGCAGGCGCATGCGCTGCTGCACCTTCTGCCGCCTTCGCACATTCAACAGCCTCTGCAACCAAGCGTTCACATAAGCGAACAGCTTGGCCCACAGCTACAAAGTCAGCGTTTTACGCCAACTTTTATGCAGTGGATGAGGCCACGGGAGTACTAATCGGATAAGACCGAACAGTCCCACAAGGGCCTCAAATCCACTCAATGGATTTGGAGGTCCTTTTTTATTATCCAAGAAGAAAAGAAAGAAAAAATAGCAAGACCAACCAGGGCAAGACCAACTAGAGAGAGATAACAGGGGGTGAGAGCTATGACAGTTCTCTTCAGCGAACTACAGGTACCAGGCTGGGCAGAGACCGGCGAAAAGATTGGCCTTAACGATGTGACGTTCACATACGACAACGCCAAGGCTTTCACCCTGCCATGCCATCTAGTTGACCCGGAACTCTTCTACTCAGAGACAGATCAAGGGATTGCAGAGGCGAAGGCGCTCTGTGGCACATGTCCGGTGCGCAACAAGTGTCTCGATGGTGCGCTCTCACGCCAAGAACCGTGTGGTGTCTGGGGCGGCCAGCTCATTGAAGATGGCGTAATCATCGAACGTAAAAGACGTGCCGGCCGGCCACCACGTCAAGTAATTGCAGCTGCTCGCATTCTGCAAGAGCAGAGCGCACAGGCTTAAAGCGATTGCTGGGCTTAGCTTAAAATGCACATCCGCAGAGTGGATGGCGAGCAATCGCCACCACCTGCGGCTGGCTCAGCCGTTGATAGTCAACGATAATCGCGCTTCCGAGCAGTGAGGCAAATTCCACAGTTACCTCAGGATTATTTGATGCGGTAGTAGCATCGCAGAATTTCAAAATGTACGCAGCAGCCAACGCTGCCACATAGTGCGCTGCAACTTGCGGATACTCACCTTCTTCATCGTGGGTAAATTCAAGATGATTGAGAACTCCACGCTGTTCTTTCACAGAGAGCTGATAGCAACGCAGACATGGGCTCAGCCCTGGAATTACTAGCGGCCCTATCTGCGCACTATCTGCACGCGGCGCCGGAATCATAAGAAAAGTTTCGCCCGTACTCATCCAGAGCGAGAGTATTTCTGGATCTATATCTCCACAATGAATATGTAGGTCGGGAGTCGATGCCTCATCAAGATAATTCTCTTCCCGATTGAGCGGAAATAAGGCGAGTTCTCTTCGCATTGTTTCGCAATGGTTTTTAAAAGTTGTGCCAGTATCTGATTGCCGAACAGTAGCCACCCCCATATCAAGATCACCCATGAGCGGCGCCGTGCTGCGAGTAGTGGGCGTGAAGCGCGCCTGCGAGATGCCACTCGCGAGCAGGAGCGAGTAGAGAATTGTGGCAACGCGGTTATCACCAGAAATTTCACATAGGTAATTCTGGCGCGCACTTAACATTTCAACTCCACCATCGACGACGCCATCAATCCAATTAATCTGCATCAACTCAGGGGCGCAACGTCGTTGCAACTGTTGAATTCCGGCATCGACACCTGGTCGACTATTTTTCTTTATTCGGTTATCTAACTTGGAGATAAATCTCTGTGAAACTTTTAGCGCTGGCACATCGTGGTTAATTAACTTTTCACTCTCAAGTTCGGCCAGGAGTGATTGCGCAATTGCAGGTTGGACATCAGGTGATTGCATGATCTGCATTTCGGTAATTCCGGAAGCGAGCGCAAGGGCGATCACTTTCTCCTCAGGGGTTGTGATCCGAATGGTCCGCTTGTGGGTTCCTAAGAAGTAATGGCCGGGGGTTGTGCTCTGACTTAAGGTGACGCCGCGTTTGAGTTCTCTCATGGGGCAGAGGATGGGCGCTCACCGTGTACTTGCGGCGATGAAGCGGGGCAGCCTGTGTGCAGTCGTGACTTTCGCTCACTCCATGCGCATGCACTCAGACTTAGGGTAAAAAAATAACCCCCGCTGCGTGAGCGAGGGTTATTTCTACGTATAAGTGGTGACTTATTCTGGCTTCTTGCCGAGAATGCGATTTACCTTGGTGCCACACACTGGGCAAATACCCTGTGCCATGCGGCGACCAGACTCGGAGATCTTTACTGTTCCTTCGAAATCACGCTTCTCTTTGCACTTAACGCAGTAAGCGTCACCCTTGTATGTCTCTACCTCTGCCATTGTTGCCTCCGTTCGACCCATGAGCTCGGCGCCATGCGTACTGGTTAAAACAGTACTCTGCGCCACGCTCAAATGCGGGAATTCACGCGTAGATTTCCTTACAACTTTCTTGACCGAATTAGGGCAGTTTCGAGAGTTCACTCGGGGCCAGCAGCGCCCGTTCGGCCGCCTCATAGCCATCGAGATAGGCAGTTGCCAGCTCGGAATCCTCAAATCGGGCGAGAACCTCGGTGAATTCGGCGCCATGGTCAAAGTATTGAAGGTGAATGGCTTCATGGAAGAGAACGTAATCAAGGGCAAAATCAGGGGCTAATTTCAGGCGATCAGAGATTCTGATGGTGCGATCGACGCTGGTGCAAGAACCCCAGCGCTCGCGCATCGGCTTCCAACTCACTGAAATGGGGCGAATCGTGATTTCTGGAGCTAGTTCGGTCAGTAACTCATCAATTCTTTCGGCGAGATCAGCCTCACCAGGGGTCTGAGACTCCTCCTGACTTCGAATCTTGGCAATCATCTCGGGCACAATCGCTCTTTCATCGGCCTTGCTTAAGCGGGCCGGAATAGAGATGACAATTCTTCCACCTTGTCGATAGGCCGAAATACTTTTCTTCCGTCTGGCAGAGCGAATCACGATGATTTCACCCTCGCCAAGGCCGGGCAGAGTCTCTTCCTCAAATTCGCCCGGAAACTCTGAGGTTGTCATTGAGGAAATGTAATAGAGATTGCAGAAATTGCACGAGGAATGCAGAATTCTTGACAAGAAATTTTTCTTGTGTCTTAGTGATTTACATTTGATTCCGGCAAACAATTCTCGTATTTTGCGCTTACGAAGTCCTCGGATAACCGTTTGATATCTGCAAGGGGAAGGCAGATATTAAAATGTGCGCCCGGGGACTTCGCTTTTTTCTCAGGCCTCCAGCGCTACTGGTCTAGCAATTGGCTCGAAAAAGATTAGAGCAGGCCGCTGAGGTCATCTGGAATCTCGGCAGATCTCATAAATTTTTCCGGATCAAGTAGCTCTTCGGCACTTGGCAAAATTCCACTCCAAATTTGATCGCGAGCCGCGACATCTTTAACCTCACGAAGCTTCTGCCAGAAGGCGCTCGCTTCTCGCGCAAGTCGTGGTGTTACTTGTAATCCAAGAAGAGTCGAGAAGAGTTGTTGCGAAGGCGCGCTAGTTGCGCGCTGACGACGATAAATTTCGCGAAGTTGTGCAAGTGCTGGCAATCGATCTGCAGCGGCACAGGTGGTGACTTCATCAGCCCAGCCATCGACGAGTGCAAGCACAGTTTCAAGTTTGGAAAGAGCAGCGCGTTGGGCCGGAGTTTCCTCTGGTGTGAAAATTCCTTTATTGAGTGCAATTGAGAAAGAGTTTTCGCCCGCTTCTGGGTTCATCTGTGACGGATCAAAACCTTGCATGGCTTCTTCCGCCTGGCGTTGAATTGCATCCATATCAATATGAATACCGCGACCGTACTCCACGATTGCGCTACGGATGTAGGCAACTATCCATGGGTTATGTTCAAATAGGCGGGCAACTGCCGCTTCTCGAAGTGCGTGAAATATGTAGACCTCGCTCTTAGGAATCTCAAGATCTGTGCTCCACTTTTCAATGTTTTCTGGAATCAACACTGGGTGAGCCGGCGTAAGTAGTGGCAGACCGGCGTCGTGTACACCTGTTGCCGTGGTTGAGATTGAGCCAACAGCCTGACCTAATTGGGTGGCAATCATGGAGCCGATAAATGTGCGCAGTAGGCCAGTGATTGCTCCCATTGAGCTGGCCATCTCTTCTGAACTCCCCGACGCTTCATCGAGCAGCCCAGAAATTGCGGAGGAGAGGCCGGTGGCAAGGGGTTCCATGGTTTGGTGCCAACCATCGAGTGTGAGATCTACCCAATCGAGTCGACTTACTGCGCGCGGGGCTGAGGATGATTGCGTCGCTGGAAAGACGGTTGCTTCGTTGAGCCAAAGATCGGTGATTTCAAAAGCGCTGGCAACCACACTGACATCTTTTGTGCCAATTGGCTGGGAACCTTGGAGTTGCACGAACTTCTTTGCCGTATCTCTGACAACGTTTTTAGGAAGTGCATCAGTGCTTCCCCCAGTAAATGCGGCAAAGGGATTGACGAAACCTGCTGGGTTTATTCCCATCTGTTCAAATTGCTTCTGGATTTGTTCTTGCATCTGACGCATCATCGCCGAAAAATCTTCTGGCTTGTTACCTTCTTCATCTCCATCATTCGGAGTAAATCCAAAAGGTGACATGTGCGGTTCCTCTTTCCATTATTGCCAGCGATTGATTCTAAACGGATACAACCATGTCAGTGGGCACTTTCTTCCCAGAACAGATAGGCTCTTTTCTATGGTTCTCTTTGGTGGCAGCTCTGCAATAACTGCAGGAAGCAGCGCCTTTGCCGCGCTCATCTGGTGGGTAGTTCCCGCGGGTGCACTTATTGGGGGTATTAGCTACGTAATCTGGATTTCAAAATTCAAAGGAAGATTTGAATCTGAAACATCTAGGTCTGTTGGAAATTTCCAGCGCTTTCAAGAATCTTTTCGCAACGAACCCCAGTCACCGCAAACACAATTACCAGAAGTCCAGTCACCGGAGATCCAGTCACCGCAAACACAATTACCAGAAGTCCAGTCACCAGAACATCGAGATAATTAGCGCGTAATTTATGCATAGTCCTCGAATTTCATCTCTTCGAATGTTCGGTGCCCGAAACACAGTTGGCTTTAGACGCACAACTAGATTCTCAAGAATCGCCCTATCTCTCTTTCTCATTGCGCCACTTCTGATTCCAGTTAACTTCGTCCTGATTAATCCAGGTGAAGGAACCCCGCTCTTTCCGAAAATGCTTAAAACCACAACCTCGAAAACATATCCGGTTGACGGTCAGATGTTTCTCTTATCTATCTGGGTTACCAACCCTGAAACCGCGGTCCTTGGCTTCCAAGTTCTTCGATGCTGGGCAGAGCCAACCTGCGTTGTCACTCCCCGAAAAGTCATCTACCCAAAAGAGACCAGTGACGATGCAGAGATGGCGATGGGCGCAAAAGAGATGAAACAGTCGCAGAGCTCTGCGCTAGCGGCAACGAAGCGACTCTTTGCCAAAGAGTATCCAGACGTCAATCTCCGTGGAGTCACTGATGATTCGCTAAAGGTTTCACTGAAAGATACCGGTGGCCCTAGCGGTGGGTTGATCTTTGCGCTTGGTCTTACCGAACTTTTGGCTCCAGAGAATTTACTCAATGGAAGAAATATTGCGGCAACGGGAACAATTTCAAAGTCTGGCAAAGTCGGTGCAATCGGTGGTGTCCAGGAGAAAATTGTGGCGGCCCGTTTTGCTGGCGCGCAACTACTTTTCATCTCCCGCGAGAATTGCGATGAACTTCCAACGGAAGTAACGGGATTGAAAGTCATTGCCGTTTCAACGCTCGAAGAGGCTTATCTGGCGCTGAAAAACCCCGGAAATTCCGATTTTCGGGGTGTCCAGGGTTGCACTAATCTATCGGCATGAATAGAAATCGTAGCCCGCTCGTAATTACCGCAGGAATTTTAGTTGCGCTGGCAGCTGCTGTTCTCTACTTCAGTAATTTTTATATCGACTGGCTCTGGTTTAGTTCCGTAGATTTCACATCCGTCTGGACCACAGTTCTTGCCACAAAGATTCAACTCTTCTTAGTCACTGGCCTTCTTACATCGCTAATTATTTCGCTCAATATCTTCATCGCCTACCGAACCCGCCCGCTCTATGTCCCAACCAGTATTGAAGTCAATGGCCTCGAGCGACTTCGGGCCCAGATTGAACCTATTCGACTTCTGGTATTTGCGGGAGTCGCGCTGCTACTTACCTACTTTGCGGGTTCATCTGGAATGTCGTTCTGGAATGAATGGCTACTCTTTAGAAATTCAACAGACTTTGGCGTCAAAGATGCACAATTTAATCTTGATATCTCATTTTTCGCATTTAAACTTCCGATTTATCAAGCCCTCATTGGTTGGGGAATTTCCACTTTGATCTTGGCAGCTCTTGCCAGCGCCTTTATTCATTACATGTACGGTGGAATTCGTACTGCTGTGCAAAGTGACCGAACAACAGTTGCAGCGCGCGTTCAGATTTCAATTCTGCTCGGGCTTATGGTTCTCTTGAAAGCAGTTGCTTACTGGTTTGATCGCTTCGCACTCTCGCTCAAAGAGAGCACACTCATTACTGGACTTAAATTCGCAGATGTAAATGCTTTGCTGCCTGCGAAGGCAATCCTGGCCGCCATCGCGGTGGTCTGCTCACTTCTCTTCTTTGCAAATATCATCCGCCGCTCGTGGCTATTACCGGCAGCGGGATCAGTTCTGCTAGTTATCTCCTCCGTTCTTATCGCTGGAATTTATCCGGCAGCTATTCAGCAATTTCAGGTTAAGCCTTCTGAATCATCAAAGGAAGCCCCATATATTGAGCGTAATATCGAAGCTACGCGCGCGGCATATGACCTCAATGGCGTTGAAATCCGTGATTACGACGCAACGCTTTCTACAAGTGCGGGCCAGCTGGCTAAAGATGCAGCCACAATTGCCAATATCCGGTTGATGGACCCCAATGTTATTTCGGCGACGTTCCGCCAGTTGCAACAGATTAAGCCTTACTACACCTTCCCACAGTCACTCGATGTTGATCGCTACAAAATCAATGGCGTATCTCGCGACACCGTTGTTGCTGTTCGTGAATTAAATATCGAAGGCAATCCAAGTCGTAATTGGATTAACGATCACTTGGTTTACACCCATGGTTTTGGTTATGTATCAGCATTCGCAAATACGGTCGATGCCGATGGAAAGCCAAGCTTTGCCGTCGGAGACTTGCCACCAACAAAGGGACTTGGCGAGTTCCAACCACGAATCTACTTTGGTGAAAACGTACCTGATTACTCAATCATCGGTGGAAAGAAGACCGACTCTCCGGTCGAATTCGATTATCCAGATGATGCATCAGAGAACGGTCAGAAGAATTACACATATACCGGCAAGGGTGGAGTCGCAGTAGGTAGCACCATCAATAAGTTGCTCTTTGCGATTAAGTACCAAGAGCAGCGTATTTTGCTCTCTAATCTAATCAATGCCGATTCCAAGATTTTGTATAATCGTGCTCCGCGCGAACGTGTAGCAAAAGTTGCGCCATGGCTTACTCTTGATGGCGATCCATATCCATCAATTGTTGATGGCAGAGTTATGTGGATTATTGACGGCTACACCACAAGTGCTGGTTACCCATATTCACAAGCAACGTCGCTTTCCACAGCAACTGCTGATGCGGTAACAATTAATTCAACATCAATTACTGCGCAAACAAATCAAAAAGTGAACTACATCCGAAACTCAGTTAAAGCCACTGTCGATGCCTACGATGGAACAATAAGCCTGTATCAGTGGGATGAGAAAGATCCCGTGCTTAAGACCTGGATGAAGGCTTTTCCAAATACAGTTAAACCTAAGAGCGCTATTTCACAGGGACTCTTAGACCATGTTCGCTATCCAGAAGATATGTTCCGCGTGCAACGCGACATCCTTAGCTCGTATCACGTGAAGAATGCAGCTGCCTTCTACGGCGGTCAAGATTTCTGGCGCGTGCCGCGCGATCCATCAACATTTGGTGCAAACGCCGGTGCGCAACCACCGTATTACATGACTTTGCAAATGCCTGGGTCAAAGACACCTGCATACTCATTAACGACTCCATTTGTGCCACGAGGTGGACGCGAAAACCTTTCCGCATTTGCTGCGGTGAATTCAACGGCGGGTCCTGATTATGGAAAAATCACGGTTCTCCAATTGCCACGTAGTACAGCTATCGCAGGACCATCTCAGGTCGCATCGAACTTTGAAGCTAAGCCAGAGGTTGCAAATGCGCTCTCACTCTTGCGCCAAGGTGGCTCAGATGTAGTGCTCGGTAACTTGCTGACCCTTCCTGTTGGTAACGGATTGCTCTACGTGCAACCGGTATACGTCCTAGCGACAGCGAACACTGCTGCCTATCCATTGCTTCAGAAGGTATTGGTTTCATTTGGAGATGTGATTGGTTTTGATAGTTCACTGAAGGGCGCACTTGATCAAGTATTCGGTGGAAACTCCGGAACATCTTCATCAACAGCGAATCCAACAACGAATAACAGTTCAGCAGATCTTGCTAGTGCGCTACAAAGTGCTAAGCAAGCACTTGCAGATGGACAAGCAGCACTTGCAAAGGGTGACTTCTCAGCTTATGGTCGAGCACAAGATCGACTTAAATCAGCTATCGCTGCTGCAATCGCAGCGCAATCGCGCAAGTAATCAGTTTCATCTACGCGCTTCACCGATTTGGTGAAGTGTTGTAGTTGCGCTTATGATTGCACTTCCGACGCGGGGTGGAGCAGCTCGGTAGCTCGCTGGGCTCATAACCCAGAGGTCGTAGGTTCAAATCCTGCCCCCGCTACCAATGTAGTAAACGCCAGGTTCAATACCTGTTTGGTGCACTATCTGTTTGGTGCATTATCTGTTTGGTGCATTATCTGTTTGATGCAGTATCTGGGAAGCGTGCTTCTTATCTAATTCTCAGTGAGTGCGTTACAACAAAGAGGCTACTGATAGCCATCGCTGCAGCTGCATAGACCGGTGAGGCAAATCCGAGAGCTGCAATTGGGATACCAATCACGTTATATGCAAAAGCCCAGGTGAGATTTCCTTTAATCGTGGAAAGTGTGCGCTTGGATAAATCGAGCGCCTCAATTGTTCCCATCAGCGCTGGACGCATAACCGTGATGTCGGCAGTCGAAATAGCCACATCTGTTCCGGTACCCATCGCAATACTTAGATCCGCTTGTGCCAATGCTGCTGCATCATTAACGCCATCTCCAATCATCAGAACTCGATGACCTTGGCTCTGAAAGGAAGAGATTTTTGCCAACTTATCTTCTGGGCGTGCATGAGCAATAACCCGCTCGGGTGAAATTCCGACCTGGGTTGCAACTGTGGCGGCACTTTCAGAGTTATCGCCAGTGAGCAACCAGGTTGTGATTCCGCGCTCGACAAAAGTCGAGATAGTTTTTGCGGCATCATCTTTTATCTGATCTCCCGATGCAAAGACTGCAATTGCAACCCCATCCCAGGCAAGCACTGAGACTGCATGAGAGTTGGCCTCTGCCCGCACAATTGCTGCCGATATCTCGCTATCAAAGGCGATACAACTATGTGCAATCGAAGCTGGGGAACCGATAAGAACGACCGGTGACTTCATTCCAATGTTTACTCGGCCAGCCACACCAGCTCCGGGAGTTTGCATAAATTCTGCTACTGGCAACTGGGTCGCATTATGCGCCAAAGCGTAAGCAACAATTGATTTCGCGCTCGGGTGATCACTTTGGCTTTCTAAGGCAAGTGCAGTTGCAAGAATATTTTGCTCGGTCAGCAAGCCGGCAAACTCTGTTCCCAGAACTTTCTGAGCCGAGACTGGAATGAGAACTTCTCGAATGTGCATCGAGCCATCGGTAAGAGTTCCAGTCTTATCCAGCACTGCGACATCAATTTTTCTAGAAATTTCTAACACTTGCGGGTTTCGAATAACAATGCCGCGCAGCGCTCCTCGTCCGGATGCCACCAAAAGCGCTACTGGAGTGGCTAATCCGAGCGCGCACGGACAGGCAATCACCAGAACGGTGATGGCGGTGGAGATTGCGAATGAAAGCGATTTATCTCCGAGGTAGTACCAGTATCCAAACGTTGCCAGCGCTAGGGCAGTAACAATCGGAACAAAGATAGCTGCAATTTTATCGGCGAGTTTTTGAATTGGCGCTTTACTGCCTTGCGCGGTCACGACCATTGCAGTGATGCGCGCTAACTCGGTATCACTACCGATTCGCGTGGCGCGAACAATAATTCGGCCATTGTTATTCATGGCCGAGCCAATTACTCGAGAGCCGGGTGCAACATCTACTGGAGCAGATTCACCAGTAATCAGTGCATTATTAACCGAGCTCTGTCCGGAAATAACTATTCCATCAGTGGCAATTCGCGCACCTGGGCGGACGACAAATTCATCTCCAATGACAAGATGTGAAATTGGGATGAGCACTTCCACTCCACCCCGTAAAACGGAAACTTCTTTTGACCCCAGTGCCAGCAGTGATGAGAGCGCGCTACTCGCGTTGCGCTTAGCCCGCGATTCTAAATAGCGGCCAAGAATGACGAAGTAGAGCACCCCAGCAGCGACCTCTGTGTAGCTATCGCCTTCACCTGTAAATGTTGCGTAGCTAGACCAGGCGTATGCGCTGATGGAACCGAGTGAGATCAAAGTATCCATAGTGGGGTGAATGAGGTTGCGAAGTGCTGCTCTATGGATTGGCCAGGCAATAAATAAAATGAGGGGAGTAGTAAGCAGAAGAACTAACCAAGCTGTGAAGAGATGCTCGGCATGAGGTGGTTGTGCAATTTCATAATTTTCAAAGAGAGCAATAAGCCAATCGTTGATGCTTTGGTGCCAACTCATCACCATTGAGATTGCAATGGCAGGAATTGCAAGAATTGTTGCGAAAAAAAGCGCGCGAGCTGCGCCTTTACGATGTAAAGCTGGATCCGAGTTATCGCGAAGCAGGGTGGCTGAATAACCAGCGGATTTCACACCCTTGATGATTTCCTGAGGGGATAAATCTGATGGCCCAAGAACATGCACTGTTTCAGAGGCGAAATTAACAGAGGCAGTTACCCCGGGCATCTCATTGAGCTTGCTCTCAATAGTGTTCACACAGGAGGAACATGTCATGCCGCTAATTGAAAAAGTTTGAGCTACCAGCGCCTTTTTTGTTAGCGCTCCATCTACTTCGGAGAATTCTTGGCTCATGGCGATGCGACCTTAGGCACTCTTTATGCGAAGAGATTGGACGACATAGTGATGCAGCGCTGAATTTGTAGAGAGCGCGCTTGGGCCATGCGAACCATCTTTTCCATCGAGGTTGGTAAAGCGTCCGCCTGCCTCACGCACAATGATGTCGAGGGCGGCCATATCCCAGAGCGCAAGTGATGGCTCGGCAGCGACATCGACTGCGCCTTCGGCAACTAACATGTGCGACCAGAAATCTCCATGTGCTCGTGTGCGCCAAGCGCTCTGCAATAAGTGTTGGAAGTTTCCTAATCGTTCACCCCAACCAATTAAGTCAGAGTAAGAAATTGATGCATCCTCTATCGTTGCAACTTCAGATACTGAGATTTTCTTCGGCAGATCCCTGTTAACACTCACGAATGCTCCATTACCTGCTGATGCAGACCAACGGCGAAAGAGCGCCGGCGCACTTACTACTCCAGCAATAACAACTTCTCTTCCATCGCTCTGCTTCTCGACCAGCCCAATAAGTGTTGCCCAGGTTGGCACTCCACGTAAGAAATTCTTAGTGCCATCAATGGGATCAATCACCCAGTAACGATCTCTTTCCAACCCTTCATTGCCAAACTCTTCCCCAACGATTCCATCTTCGGGGCGGTCTTTTTGAAGCAGGGTACGTATTGCAGTTTCAGCAGACTTATCGGCATCGGTAACTGGCGTGTTATCTGGTTTGTTAACGACGGCTAAATCAAGTGCCTGGTATCGGGCCAAGGTAATGGCATCGGCGGTATCTGCTAACCGGTGCGCGAGTGCTAAATCACCGCCATGGTCAATGCTCATGGAACCAGTCTAACCCTGGAGTGGTCTAACCCTCGTCCTCGGCTAGCTTCACTTCAAGTAAGGAGCGCAGACTCGTCACTCGTCGCAATCGCTCAACTTGTAGAGCGGGGTCTGATTCAATCCAACGGTTGAGCGAACATGAAACTTCGTGATGTGAACAGTTGGGCATACAGGTTTGAGTAACTTGATAAATATCTGGGAAGGATTCAATCATTCGATCTTTATTCAAATGTGAGAGTCCAAATGCACGAATACCTGGGGTATCAATAATCCAGCCACCATTTTCGAGCGGGAGCGCAATCGCACTTGAAGATGTATGGCGACCCCGCCCAGTAACATCGTTGACATCACCGGTCATACGATCTGAGTTGGGAACCAAATCATTTATCAGCGTAGATTTTCCAACACCAGAATGTCCGACGAGTACTGAGATCTTGTCATCGAGAATCTCAAGAATGCCCTTGATATCTTGGATACGATTTTCAGATTTGGCTGACGTTGTCACAATATCAACGCCGAGCGCTTTGTACTCTTGAATAAAGTCAGGCACCGGTGAAATATCCACTTTTGTTACGATGATAATTGGCTTAATTGATTCATGAAAGGCGCTGACCAGAAATCTATCAATGAGTCCTCGACGTGGTTCTGGATTAGCGGAGGCAACAACAATGAGCAACTGGTCGATATTTGCAACGATAGTACGTTCAACTCGAGCAACATCATCGACGGTTCTACTCAGTGAATTTGTTCGCTCATTAACAGCAACAATGCGCGCCAGTGATCCCTCTGCGCCGGTGACATCGCCAACGATTTCCACCAAATCGCCAACAACAACAGATTTAGGACCGAGCTCGCGCGCCTTCATGGCAGTGATAATCACACCGTCATCGGTAACGCATGTGGTACGGCCGCGATCAACTGTGGTGACAAAAGCGGTAATTGAATCTAAATGTGCTGGTCTATCTTTTGTGCGCCTGCGCGTAGTTCGAGAAGGCCGAATTCGGGCATCGGATTCGTCGTATTCGCGAGGAGTCATAAAACCAAACTCTTCCAGAGCCCTGGGAAATCCGGCAGGGTCTTACGGGTAGTGGCTACATTTTCAATCTGCACATCAGCAGTAACGAGGCCAATCACTGCGCCGGCAGTTGCTAAGCGATGGTCATCATAGGTGTGGAAAGTCCCGCCGTGAAGCGGTGCTGGCGTAATGTGCAGCGCGCTCTCTTCTTCGGTGACATTTCCGCCGAGTGCGTTAATTTCACGAGTGAGTGCGGCCAATCGATCTGTTTCATGCAAACGTAGATGGCCGATGCCGCGCAGATGAGAAGGAGAATCTGCAAATGCGGCCAGAGCGGCAATCGATGGCGTTAATTCACCGACATCGTGCAGGTCAATATCAATTCCATGAATTGATTCACCGCCGGTAAGAGTGAGGCCTGCTTCGGTTAATTCAACCTTCGCTCCCATTTGGGTAAATATCTGGCGTAATTGATCGCCAGGCTGCGTTGTTTCCTTCGGCCAATCTGCAATTGTGATTTTTCCACCACAGACCATGGCAATGGATAGAAATGGTGAAGCATTAGAAAGATCTGGCTCAATCGTTAAGTCTTGTCCAGGTAGCTTTCCAGCTTTCACACTCCATTGTTTTCCAGCTTTATCAACCTCAACGACTGCCCCAAAATCACGGAGCATCTGAACCGTCATATCGATATGTGGCATAGAAGGAAGTGCGCCACCTTCATGTGTGACAGTAATTCCATTTGTCATGCTTGGTCCAACTAGTAAGAGCGCTGATAAAAATTGACTCGACTTACTTGCATCAATTTTTAAATTTCCGCCCAGGATAGCGCCACGACCTTCGATAACCATGGGTAGTGAGTAACGACCCTGATGTTCAATTTCAATTCCAAGTTCTTCAAGTGCCTTGATTACGGGAGCGATTGGACGTTCATAAGAGCGGGGGTCGCCATCAAATGCAATCTCGCCGTGGGCCATTGCAGCAAGTGGTGGCAGAAAACGCATCACAGTGCCAGCATTTCCAACATCAATATGGGTTGGTCCTTGAAGTGGCGCGGGTGTAACAACCCATCGCATATCACCATCTTCTTCGCTTCCGATTACTTCGATACCGATACCGAGTGCGATAAGGCCGGCAGACATCAGCTCGGAATCACGCGAGATTAAGGGTTTACGAATAACGGATGGCGAAGTTGCTTGGGCAGCAAGAATTAGCGCACGGTTCGTTACCGATTTTGATCCCGGGATTGTTACCTGAGATGAAATTGGCTTACGTCCGCGAAAAGGAGCGGGCCACAGTTCTTGCACCTGCAGAGTCTAACGCGAAGGGGGGGTGCGAAGAGACGAAGAAAACCTGCAACAAAGTTAGGATGCGCAGTATGTGTGGAAGATATGCGCAATCGCTCGGGGCAGAAGAGTTGGTTGAGAGCTTTGATTTAGCCGGCTCCACACTCGATCAATCACTTCCACTGAATTGGAACATTGCACCCACTAATGAGATTTACATTATTAGAAGTGAGTCAGATTCACGAATACTCGATTCTGCTTCCTGGGGAATTATTGCCCCGTGGCAGAAATCTATGGTCGAAGCACGAGCCTCTCAATCGCACGCAATAAATGCGCGCAGTGAATCAATCCACGAGAAGCCAACATTTAGACATGCCTTTAGAACATCTCGTTGCTTAATTCCAGCAACTGGTTATTACGAATGGGCCACGTCGTTAGGGAAATATCCACCAAAACAACCTTTTTACATATCACACGAAGATGGTGATCAACTTTCAATTGCAGGAATTTGGAGTTCCTGGCAGAGCGAGAAAGGAGTTGTTATTCAGAGCGCGGCGATCATTACTCGCGAAGCGGTGGGAGAGTTAGCAACTATTCATAGCCGCATGCCAGTTTTTATGCCGCGAGATCGTTGGCAAGGTTGGCTTGATACAGAAGCGCGCGATATCAACCGATTAGTGAAGCTGATGGATCTGGCTGAACCAGATGCCGGGTTGGTGGCGCAACCAGTTTCAGCGCGCGTAAACGTGGTGGCTAACAATGGACCAGAGTTAATTGCACCAATAGAACTTGGCGAGCCCGAAACCCTTTTCTAATATAACCTTGTGGCAATGACATCGAAGGATTTAGTTCTAGAAAGCGCCGCCGATCGCACGAGTCGGTTCGAGCGCGATGCTTTGGTGTTCACAAATCAGCTCTATGCAGCGGCTCTTCGTTACACCCGCAACCCGGAAGATGCACGAGATTTAGTGCAAGATACCTACCTCAAGGCATTTACCTCGTTTCACCAATTTGAAGAGGGAACAAACCTACGAGCCTGGCTTTATAGAGTACTTACAACAACTTTTATTAATTCTTATCGCAAGGGCCAACGACAACCACTGATTGCAGATAACGAACTTGAAGATTGGCAATTGGCGCAAGCGCAGAGCCATACGAGTGACCAAGGAAAATCTGCTGAAACAGTAGCGCTGGAATCATTGCCTGATAGCGATATCAAGCGCGCGCTCCAAGAAATTCCGGAAGAGTTTCGCATTGTTGTCTACCTAGCCGATGTAGAGGGCTTTGCATATAAAGAGATTGCTGAGATTGTCGGATCACCTGCGGGAACTGTTATGTCACGACTTCATAGAGGTCGCAAACAACTGCGCGAAAAACTTGCCGACTACGCCAAGGAACTTGGATATTCGACGGAGATGGAGGGCGACAAATGAGTTTCATCGAAATTCAGTGCCGAGATGTCCTCTCCTCAGTAATTTTCATCATTGAAGGAGAGCTAGAAACTGTGCCTCACGCTGCGGCGATTAATTCACATCTTTCTCTCTGTGCGCCTTGTACCGCAGAAATTGAGCATGAACGGTTGATGCACCAGATGCTTCAGAACGTACTGAAACGATCTTGTGATGAAAAGGCGCCCGAGGATTTGCACCAGAGTATCCATCGCCAAATTCGGGATCAGTTGGGTAATTTTGCCGGCGCCACCGAAGTGGTTACCCAGTTCAGCATGACTGAAATTTCGATTGAAATTGATGAGTTTGGAAATGTTGCGCACCGTGAGATTCAAATCGAACAGACGCACATCCAACACTTTATCGACGACGAGGACTAGCCTTCAAAGCATGAAATCGGCGGATGAAGTCCTAGGGACAGTTGGCTTCTCTATGATGACAGTCCGTCCCGGAGATACCTGCGTGACTATGGGAATCTCTGATCTCCCTGTTGTTGCGCCATCACACTATTTAACGTTGATGGAGAATGCATGCGTGGCTTCACTCTCGGAGTATTTAGATTTGGGAGAAACAACTTTTCTTACCCACTCTTCACTTGAAATTGTTGGCTCTGCCACAAGTGGCACGGAGATTCGCGCAAATTCACGGTTGATTGAGATTGATGGTCGCAATCTCACCTTTGAGTGCGATGCTTATGATGGCGAGCGACATTTGGCACGGGCTTCAATTAAAAGAGCGACAGTTGAGCGATTATCTTTCCTCGCTCGAACTGCCGCTCAATCACTCATTAACGAGTGAAGTTTAATCTTGGGTATTAAGCCTTCTTAGTTGCCCAGAAGATTTCAGCAATCTCATCGATCTTTGTGATGAGTTGATCTGCAACCTTTACATCTTGCGTGCCCTTAGTTCCTGCAGCACCGGCAAGCTTTGTCGCCTCATTAAAAAGTGAGTGCAATTGTGGGTAGGCCTCGAAATGTGGCGCCTTGAAATAATCGGTCCAGAGAACCCAGAGGTGCTCTTTAACTTGGTGTGAACGCTCTTCTTTAATTGCGACAGAACGTGATCGGAAATCTGCATCTGTATTTGCTGCGTACTTCTCCATGCAAGCCTTCACTGAGAGAGCCTCAATTTTTGCTTGTGCTGGATCATAAACGCCGCATGGGAGATCGCAGTGTGCGTGAACAGTTACCTTAGGTGTAAGAAAGTTTCTCATGTGCGGCAGGGTACTCCACGCCGCGAATTGGTGCATCCTAAGATGGCGACCATGGCTAAGCGTGCAACGGTTCTCGTTGAGGGAAATTCCATGGCTCCCACATATAACGCTGGTGATTGGCTGATGGCGCGGTGGGCGGACTACTCGTTCGCTAGCTCTGCACCTGCGAAGTTACTGCACCTTCTTCATATCGGAAGTTGGATTGCGGTTGGCGATGCGGTTGTCATTGAGCGGGAAGAACAACCCGGTGTGTACTTTGTAAAAAGAATTGCAGATGTGAAAGCCGGGCCGGGCGAAGATTTACAGGTTTTCGTTCGAAGTGACAATCCGGAAGGAACAGATTCGCGTACCTGGGGATGGCTTCCCATTGATCATGTGAAAGCTAGAATTGAATTGAGGGTAAAGCGGAGACGGCAGCCTTAAGCAGAAGCTTTAAGCGAGTGAAGCCAACTTCTCTTTGACTGCAATCGCTGATGGATTAGTAAGAGCGGTCCCGTCAGAGAAGAGAAGTGTCGGAACAACGCGATTGCCACCATTGACTTGCTCAACAAATTCAGCTGAATCTGGCTCTTCTTCTACATTAATCTCGCGAAATGTAATTCCGATTTCACCAAGTTGGTTCTTTAACCGCTTGCAATACCCGCACCATTCGGTACTAAACATCACAAACTCTTGGCCGGTTAACTCAACTGAATATGTCATCTTCTTAATTCCTCACCGTGTGAACGCCTCATCTAGTAATGCTTTTGCCTCATCTTCGTGTAGATGGTGGCTTCCAGTTGCAGGAGAAGCTGATGCGCGACGTGAAATACGACGTAATACACGGGCATCAACGCCAGTTCCACCAATTGATTCGGTGGTGCTTAAAGCAACGTGCGGCCATGGACCTTGGTTTGCTGGCTCATCTTGCACCCATAGCAAGTTTGCATTCGGATGCTTCTTTGCTTCGACTTCCATCTGCGCAATTGGCATTGGATACAAACGCTCCACTCGAACGATTGCAGTGCTGCTGTCGTTTAAGCGAGTTCGTTCGGCCACTAAGTCGTGATAAATCTTTCCAGAGCAGAAAATAACGCGAGCGGCGTTATTGACGGTTGGATCACCAATAACTGGCAAGAAAGTACCCGATGTAAAGTCACTGATTGATGAGGCTGCTGCCTTCAGACGTAACATCGACTTCGGAGTAAAGACAACCATTGGACGGCGCTTTGGATTTGCTGCGTGGAATCGGAGCAAATGGAAGTAGGAAGCGGGTGTCGATGGTTGAGCGACTGTCAGATTTTTCTCTGCGCACAATGCAAGGAATCGCTCGATTCGAGCAGATGAGTGATCTGGCCCTTGGCCCTCGTAACCGTGTGGAAGCAGAAGAACTACAGATGAACGCTCGCCCCACTTCTGTAACGCAGATGAGATGAACTCATCGATAATTGTCTGCGCGCCATTTGCAAAGTCACCGAACTGACCTTCCCAAAGAACAAGTGCCTCATCGCGAACCACTGAGTATCCGTACTCAAAGCCCATTGCCGCATATTCACTGAGCAGCGAGTCAACTACAAAGAATTGATTCGCATCTGAAATCAATGAGCGAAGTGGTGTCCATTCACTTCCATTCTCTTTGTCAATAATCACAGCGTGACGATTAGAGAAAGTTCCGCGGCGTGAATCTTGACCCGCGAGACGAACAGGTCGTCCCTCTTTAAGAAGTGAACCGAAAGCGAGCATTTCACCGGTTGACCAATCGATAGTCCCGTCATTGATGGATTCAGCCCGCTTTTGCAACTGTGGCAGAAGTTTCGGGTGGATATGGAAGCCTTCTGGAATTGCAATTTGGGTCGCAGCTATTTCTCGGATGAGCTGCTCTGAGATAAAAGTCGGCACTGATTCAGCTTTTGGAACAACGGGAACAACAAAGTTTGGATCGCTATGTTCTTCATAATTAGCAACGGAAGCAAACACTTCTTCAAGTTGCGTCTGGTAATCACGAGCGATTTCTTCGGCTTCTTCCGGCGTAATATCGCCGCGGCCAACTAGCGCTTCGGTATACAACGTACGTGTGGTGCGCTTTGCATCAATGAGCTTGTACATCAAAGGCTGGGTAAAGCTTGGCTCATCACCTTCGTTGTGACCACGTCTGCGGTAGCAGACCATATCGATGACAATATCTTTGTTAAATGCTTGGCGATATTCAAATGCCATACGAGCAACGCGAACACAGGCCTCTGGATCATCGCCGTTGACGTGAAGCACCGGTGCCTCAATTAACTTGGCAACATCGGTTGAGTACCGTGATGTTCGTGATGAATGTGGTGAAGTCGTAAATCCAACTTGGTT